>OGFB01000002.1_pt1 | contig 255410 bp, 237 predicted proteins | sample 1570801 | NCBI WGS metagenome assembly OGFB01 (sample SAMEA2581969, study PRJEB24529) | metagenome | biome: Human gut stool | place: China | collected 2011 | reverse complement strand
TAGGTACAAAGAAGCAGGCTCAGGATGCAATCAAGACTGAGGCAGAGCGTTGCGGTATGTACTATGTAAACGAGAGATGGTTAGGTGGAATGCTTACAAACTTCCGCACAATCGAGAGCCGTATTGCAAGACTTAAAGCTATCGAGACAATGTCAGAGGATGGCACATTCGATGTTCTTCCTAAGAAGGAAGTTATCGCACTCAAGAAGGAGTGGGAGAAGCTCGAGAAGAACCTTGGTGGAATCAAGGATATGAAGAGAATTCCTGATGCAATATTTGTAGTAGATCCTAAGAAGGAGCGTATCTGTATCAAAGAGGCTCAGGCACTTGGAATCACTCTTATAGGTATTGCTGATACAAACTGTGATCCTGACGAATTAGATTATGTTATCCCAGGAAACGATGATGCTATCAGAGCTGTCAAATTAATCGTATCTAAGATGGCAGACGCTGTTATCGAGGCAAAGCAGGGAGCTGAGGAAGAGGTTACTGCTGAGGAAGCTTCTGACGAGACAGTTGAGGAATAAAACAGATTAATATCGGAGGATAATCAAATGGCTATTACAGCAGGTATGGTAAAAGAGCTGCGTGAAATGACAGGCGCAGGTATGATGGACTGCAAAAAGGCTTTAACTGAGACAAACGGTGATATGGATGCCGCTGTTGAGGTATTAAGAAAAAGCGGTGCAGCTAAGATGGAAAAGAAGCAGAGCAGAATTGCCGCTGAGGGAATCGCACGTGTTGCTGTAAACGGAAACGTTGCAGTTGTAGCAGAGGTTAACTCTGAGACAGATTTCGTTGCAAAGAACGAGACATTCCAGGAGTTCGTTCAGACTGTAGCAGATACAGCACTTGCTTCTGGCTTAAATGGTGGTGCAAACGGAGAGGATATCGACGCTCTTCTTGCTACAAACGGACTTAGCGACCTTCTTGTAGAGAAGACAGCTACAATCGGAGAGAAGTTATCTGTTCGTAGATTTGCAAAGGTTACAGGTGATGTTGTTACTTCTTATATCCATGGTGGTGGAAGAATCGGTGTTATCATTGCAGCAAATGGTGCAGCAGATGATGCAGCTAAAGAAGCAATCACAAATATTGCTATGCAGGTTGCAGCTATGAACCCACAGTACATCAGCAGAAACGATATCTCTGATGAAGAGCTTGCAAAGCTTAGAGAGATCACTGTTGACAGTGCATTAAATGATGCTACAACACTTCCAAAGCCTATTCTTAATAAGTTAATTGACAAGGCTATTAACGAGAAGCTTTGGAGCGATGATGATATCAACAACTTCAACGAGCACAAGAACAACATGAACTATGTATGGAACTTCTTATCAGATGCTGCTAAGGCAAAGCTTGGTGAGCTTGCAATGGCAGACAAGGAGTCTATCGTGGCTGAGAAGATGTTCAACGGACTTGTTGAGGGTCGTGTATCTAAGCAGTTAAAAGAGATTTGTCTTCTTGACCAGACATATGTTAAGGCAGAGGATGGAAAGCAGTCAGTTGCAAAATATCTTGAGTCTGTTTCTAAAGATCTTACAATCACCGAGATGGTTCGTTTCGAGGTTGGTGAGGGTATGGAGAAGAAGCAGGAAGATTTCGCTGCTGAGGTTGCTGCCCAGATGGCTGGAGTCTAAACTGTATCTTTATACTGATTAAACGAATGCTGTTCCGCAAAAGTTTAACTTTTAAACTTTTGCGGAATTTTTTTATCTTTACAAGATATAAAAATATGGTAAAATAGTAAGAGGAAACAAAACCAATCATAACGGGGGACGCATATGGACTCAAAGGATAATGAATTAGCCAGACAGCAGCAGGAGCGTCGCAAACGTGTGAGCCGGATTAAGACAAGTATTATTATGACTATAGCAATATGGATGGCAATATCTATCCTTGCCATAGTTGTACTGGGCATCATGGTTGTCAAACTGAATTCGAGAATATACAAGCTTGAGCTTCAGTTAAATACAGCTATATCAAGCACAGTTACCGGTACGGAGTCTGATGATGGTGACACCGCTTCTGATGATGAAAGCTCTGGCGTAAAAACTCAGGCTGTCGTGAAACAGCTTGAGTCAAAAGACAATGTGTATCATGATGGGGATACAAGAAAGGTGTATCTTACCTTTGATTGTATTCCCGGTGATAACACCGGTGCCATTTTAGATGCCCTTGCCAGCTGTGGCGTCAAGGCTACCTTCTTTGTCACAGCAGATACCTCCGGTAAATATGATGATGTTTATAAGCGCATAGTGCAGGACGGACACACTATTGCGATGGCTTCCTACAGTAATTCATACAGTAAAATTTATGAATCAACAGAGGCATTTACCGATGACCTGACACAGATTTCCGATTATATCACCAATCTGACTGGAATAGCACCGGATATTTATCGTTTTCCTGGTGGCAGCATGAACCAGATTAGTAATGTGGACATGGTTGAACTTGTAAAGATACTCAATTCAAAGCATATCACATACTTTGACTGGAATGTCAATTCCGGTGATACGGCAGACAATTGCAGTGTCGATGATATTGTCAATAATGTCACCTCAGGTATTGCCAAATATGACAATTCAGTTGTATTATTACATGATGATTCAAACAGATCAACCACGGCAGAGGCTATTGAGCCGCTTGTTGAAAGCATAAAAGCGCAGGGTGCCGAAATATTGCCGATTGATAATAATACATATAAAGTTCAATATATCAAATCAGATACTGTTGGATAAGATAATAAATGGAGGAAATATTCATGGGATTATTCAAAGAATTTAAGGATGATTTTTCTCAGGCTGTAAACGAGCTTGTACCCGGAGATGTACCTGAGAAAGAAGTAGAGCCAAAGGCTCAGACAGCTGACAATCTTGTAGTTGATACTATAGGAGAGAATGTTGACGTTGCATCAGAGCTTTCAAAGCTCGACGGATTACTTGAGCATGTCGAGGAGCAGCCACAGGAGACAACTGTACCAAGACCAACTCCAAGTGAAAATTTTGCAGAGCATACAATCAATACACAAAAAGAGGAGCAGATACCACAAATGAATGATATACCACAGCCAGTAAATACACAGCCAGTAAACAATAACGTTTTATCAGGAGATGTACAGGACGAAACATCAGTCATCACAGCAAGTACTGTACTCACAGGAGATTTACAGTCATCAGGATCATTTGATATTCAGGGAACCATCAACGGAAATGTAATGTGTAACGGCAAGATTGTTGTTACAGGAACAGTCAACGGCAACACAAATTCATCAGAGTTTTTCGCTGATGTAGCTAAGGTTGAGGGTGAAATTGTTTCAACAGGAACTGTAAAGATAGGTGCAGGATCTGTTATCATCGGCAATATCTCAGCATCTTCAGCAGTTATCGCAGGAGCTGTAAAGGGCGATATAGATGTTCAGGGACCTGTTGTAGTAGATACTTCTGCAGTTATCATGGGTAATATCAAGTCACGTTCAGTACAGATTAACAACGGTGCCGTTATCGAGGGCTTCTGTTCTCAGACATACGCTGATATCGATGTTCAGGGACTTTTCGAGGGTAAATAAATATGAGTAGAATATTACTAAAATTAAGTGGTGAAGCACTTGCAGGTGATAAGCACCACGGCTTTGATGAGGCTACAGTCATTGAGGTTGCAAAACAGGTTAAACAGATTGTTGATAATGGTACACAGGTAGGTATTGTTATCGGTGGTGGAAACTTCTGGAGAGGCAGAACGAGTGAGACCATCGACCGCACAAAGGCTGACCAGATTGGTATGCTTGCTACAGTTATGAACTGCATTTATGTATCAGAGATTTTTAGATATGTTGGAATGAAGACAGCGGTTCTCACTCCGTTTGAATGTGGCAATATGACAAAGCTTTTCTCTAAGGACAGAGCAAACAAGTATTTTGCACATGATATGGTAGTTTTCTTTGCTGGTGGTACAGGCCATCCTTATTTCTCAACAGATACAGCCACAGTGCTTCGTGCAATTGAGATTGAGGCAGATGGTATTTACCTTGCCAAAGCAATTGACGGAGTATATGACAGTGATCCAAAGACCAATCCTGCTGCAAAGAAGTATGATGAGCTTTCAATCGAAGAGGTTGTTGAGAAGAAGCTCGCAGTAGTTGACCTCACAGCGTCTATCATGTGCCTTGAGAACAAGATGCCTATGTATGTATTCGGACTCAATGAGGAAAACAGCATTGTAAATGCTCTTACAGGCAAATTTAACGGTACAAAGGTTACTGTATAGTAAATTGCATATAATGCATATCAGGAGGATAATATGGATTCAAGATTAAACCCTTTCCAGGATAAAATGGAAAAAACATTAAATAATCTCGAGGAAGAGTATGCAGGCATCCGTGCAGGAAGAGCCAATCCACATATTCTTGACAAGCTTCGTGTAGATTATTACGGCACACCTTCACCAATTCAGAGTGTAGCCAATGTAAGTGTTCCAGAGCCTAGAATGATTCAGATTCAGCCATGGGAGGCTTCTATGGTTAAGGAGATTGAGAAAGCAATAAACTGCTCTGACATCGGAATTAATCCTACAAACGACGGAAAGCTTATCAGACTTGTTTTCCCTGAGCTCACAGAGGAGAGACGTAAAGATCTTGCAAAGGACATCAAGAAAAAGGGCGAGGAAGCTAAGGTTGCTGTCCGCAATATCAGAAGGGATGCAATCGACAGCATTAAGAAGACCGGCAAAGAGGAAGGCATTTCAGAGGACGAGATTAAAGGCCTCGAGGATGACGCTCAAAAGCTTACCGACAAGTTTGTCGCAAAGGTTGACGCTGCGGTTGATGCAAAATGTAAAGAGATACTTACTGTATAGTATTTATATCACGTATACAAACAAGGGACATGTTATTCGTGTCCCTTATTTGCTTATTCCCGGTTTTACTGTTCACACTTAACTGTGTGACCAGCAAATAAATGATGCGTCATGATTGTAAATATATAATATGCATAAATGAAAGGAAATAAAATATGAGTACTCCGGAACATATAGCAATCATTCTGGACGGAAACGGCCGCTGGGCCAAAAGTAAGGGTATGCCAAGAAACTACGGTCATACAGTAGGAGCCAAAAATGTTGAGAATATATGTAAGGCTGCAAACGACCTCGGCGTTAAATATCTGACACTTTATGCCTTTTCCACTGAAAACTGGAACCGCCCTGAGTCTGAGGTTGCTGCACTAATGAAGCTTCTTGAAAGCTATCTTAAAAACTGCATAAAGACTGCCAATAAAAACAATATGCGTGTGCGCGTAATTGGTGAGATAAGCAGGCTTTCAGAGAATTTCCAGGAGAAAATAAGAAACCTTGAAGAAGTTTCATCAGTAAATACGGGTCTTAACCTGACAATTGCAATTAATTACGGAAGCCGAGATGAGATGATACGTGCTGTAAAGCATATGATAGCTGACCATGATGCCGGAAAGCTTTCAGCTGACGATATAGATGCAGATACATTCTCATCATATCTTGATACAAAAGAGCTTCCGGATCCTGATTTACTCATCCGCACAAGTGGTGAGCAGCGCCTGTCAAACTACCTGCTCTGGCAGCTTGCATACGCTGAGTTTTATTTTACAGATGTTCCGTGGCCTGCATTTGATAAAAATGAACTCAAAAAGGCTATAGATGCATATAATAAAAGAGACCGTCGCTTTGGTGGATTAAAAGAAACAAATGACACGGAGGATAAATAATGTTTAAGACAAGACTGCTTAGTGGTATAGTTCTTGTAATTGCCGCTATATTTCTTATAGTAACAGGAAACGAGGTGCTTCTTTTTTCAACACTTCTGATTTCGTGTATAGGTATGTTTGAGCTTTTCAGGGTGTTTAAATTTGAAAAATCGCTCTTATCGGTTGTACCGTATATTGCTTTGATTTTGTTTTACATCAACTTAAGGTGGAGCTTCATACCTGATGTAATGATGCTTTTCATGGGCTTTCTTATCGTACTGATGTTCGTGTATGTGCTTTCATACCCGAAATATGATGCAAAGCAGCTCATGGCAGCCTTTTTTGGTATGTTTTATGTAGGAACAATGCTTTCATATGTCTATCAGATACGTACACTCAACAACGGACTTTACCTTGCCTTCTTGGTATTTTTATGTTCTTGGGGCTGTGATACATGCGCCTACTGCGTCGGAGTGCTGATTGGAAAGCACAAAATGGCACCAAAGCTTTCACCAAAGAAGTCTATAGAGGGTGCAGTAGGTGGTGTACTCGGCAGTGCGCTTCTTACAGCCTTATACTGCTTTATATTCAGAAATCATATGAATATAGATGGCACAGAGATTGCTATACTTGCTGTTATAGCTGCTGTTGCAGGCCTTATTTCAATGGTTGGAGATTTGTGTGCATCAGCCATAAAGCGTAATTATGATATCAAGGATTACGGACATCTGATACCCGGACATGGTGGTATTTTAGACCGCTTTGACAGCATGATTATCACAGCACCAATCATTTATTATCTGGCTAGCTTCTTTTTAAGTTAAAAAGTAACATTTAAGAACCATTGAAAACAAAAAGCTAAGGTAACTATTCAGAACCACTGAGAAAAATATAAATCGAGGAATTATCATGAAAAAAATATCAATACTTGGTTCAACCGGCTCTATCGGAACACAAACACTTGATGTGATAAGAGAGCATGGCGATATGCAGGTTGTGGCACTTTCCTGTGGCAGAAATCTCTCCCTTATAGAGAAACAGGCAAGGGAATTTAAGCCACAGTTTGTCAGTGTAAGTGATGAAAACGATGCCAAAAAGCTTCGCACAAGCCTTGCGGATACAGACATCGAGATTGGTTATGGCATGGACGGTTTAATTAAATGTGCCACCATTGAGCCATGTGACATAGTTGTAACCGCAATTGTCGGTATGCTTGGCATCCGCCCTACAATTGCCGCCATCAAGGCAAAAAAGACCATTGCACTTGCAAATAAGGAGACTCTCGTTACAGCGGGCCATATCATTATCCCGCTTGCGAAGGAGTATGGTGTGTCCATTCTTCCGGTGGACAGTGAGCACAGTGCCATCTTCCAGTCACTGCAGGGAAATTCTATGAATCCGATTAAAAAGATTCTTCTGACAGCATCCGGAGGTCCGTTCAGAGGCAGAAAGCTCTCTGAGCTTGAAGGTATAAGGGTGGAGGACGCACTAAAGCATCCTAACTGGTCAATGGGTCAAAAAATCACTATTGATTCATCAACCATGGTCAATAAGGGGCTTGAGGTAATTGAGGCAAAATGGCTTTTTGACGTCGATTTGTCGCAGATTCAGGTTGTAGTGCATCCTCAGAGTGTCATTCATTCGGCTGTTGAGTATGCGGATGGAGCAGTTATAGCACAGCTTGGTACTCCTGATATGCGTATACCTATACAGTATGCACTGTATTATCCAAGCAGACCTGTGCTTTCCGGTGACAGGCTTGATCTCTTTAAGCTTAAGGATCTGACCTTTGAGGCACCGGATCTTGATACCTTTAAAGGGCTTGCTCTCGCCATGAAGGCTGCAAGGGCAGGAGGCAATATTCCTACAGCCTTCAATGCTGCAAACGAGAGAGCAGTGGCACTGTTTTTGAATAAAAAGATTAAATATCTGGAAATAATCGATATAATCGAGGCATGTATGGAGAATGCATCATTTATTGAAAATCCTTCAGTGGATGAGATACTTGATACAGAGCAGTGCGCATATGACTATATCAGTAAAAGGTGGTAATTTTGAACATTATTAGTATTATTATTGCAATCATATTATTCAGCATCATAGTAATTTTTCACGAGCTCGGACATTTCTGGCTTGCTAAAGCAAATGGCATAAAGGTCAATGAATTTTGTCTGGGACTTGGACCGACTCTTTTTGGAGTACAGCGTGGAGAGACCAAATACTCCATAAAGCTGCTTCCGTTTGGTGGAGCCTGTATCATGGAGGGCGAGGATGAAAGCTCAGGTGATGACAGGGCTTTCAACAACAAATCCGTGTGGGCGCGCATAAGCGTTGTTTTCGCGGGACCGTTTTTTAATTTTATCATGGCATTTATTTTTGCTCTCATTATCATCTGCTCTGTAGGCTATGACAGTCCAAAGCTTGCCGGTGTTATTGAGGGTTATGCCGCTGAGGAGGCCGGTATCAAGGCCGGTGATGAGATTGTAAAGCTGAACAATACGAATATACACTTTTACCGCGAGATAAGCCTCTACTCGATGCTTCACGAAGGTGAAACAGTTGATGTGACCTACCTTAGGGATGGCAAAAGGCACACCACTACATTGAAGCCTAAATATGACGAGACAACAAAGAGGTATCTGTACGGCTTTAACGTGTCGGGAGAGCGTACAAAGCCCGGCTTTGGAAAGGCACTGCTTTATAGCTGCTACGAGGTGAAATACAACATCTATACAACAATAGAGGGGCTTAAAATGCTCTGTACCGGGGCTGCCTCTGTAAATAACTTAAGCGGACCTGTCGGCATTGTAAAAAACATGGGAGATACCTATGAGCAGGCAGTTTCTATGTCCGGAGTATGGCTTGGCATATTAAATATGCTAAACTGGGGTGTGCTGATTTCTGCAAACCTCGGTGTGATGAACCTGCTGCCACTGCCGGCACTTGATGGTGGCAGACTTGTATTTTTGATAGTTGAAGCCATAAGAAGAAAAAGAGTAGACCCTGAGAAGGAGGGATATGTGCATCTCGTTGGCATAGTGCTTTTACTTCTTCTGATGGTTGTTGTCATGTTCAATGATATCAGAAAACTGATAGTCTGATTTTATAACAGATTGGAGATATACACATGGAGACAAAAATAGTAAAAATCGGAAATAAAGTAATCGGTGGAGGTAATCCGATTCTCATACAGTCAATGACAAATACAAAGACTGAGAATGTAGCTGACACAGTTGCGCAGATAAACGCACTGACAGACCTAGGCTGTGATATAATCCGGTGTGCTGTGCCTACGATGGAGGCCGCAAGGTCACTTAAGGAGATTAAGAAACAAATCAGCATACCGCTTGTTGCGGATATACACTTTGATTACAAGCTTGCAATAGCTGCGATTGAAAACGGAGCCGACAAAATCCGAATCAATCCCGGCAATATAGGAAGCGCTGAAAGGGTAAAGGCTGTCGTGGATGTAGCAAAGGAGAGAAATATCCCTATCCGCGTCGGTGTAAACAGTGGCTCTCTTGAAAAAGATCTGGTAGAGAAATATCATGGTGTGACAGCCGAGGGACTTGTGGAGAGTGCTCTGGACAAGGTAAAGCTCATAGAGGATATGGGCTATGACAATCTTGTCATAAGCATCAAATCATCAGATGTCATGATGTGTGTTAAAGCACATGAGCTTATTTCAGATAAGACTACTCATCCGCTCCATGTGGGTATCACAGAGGCAGGTACAATAATAAGCGGCAATATAAAGTCTGCTATCGGACTTGGACTGATACTAAACCAGGGCATAGGTGATACAATACGTGTGTCTCTCACAGGAAGTCCTCTCGAGGAAATAAAGTCTGCCAAACTCATTTTAAGAACTCTGGGTCTTAGAAAGGGTGGCATAAAGGTTGTTTCATGTCCTACCTGCGGCCGCACACAGATAGATCTTATCGGGCTTGCAAATCAGGTGGAGACAATGGTTTCAGGATATGACCTTGACATAAAGGTTGCTGTCATGGGCTGTGTGGTAAACGGACCGGGTGAAGCAAAGGAAGCAGATCTTGGCGTGGCCGGAGGAATCGGCGAGGGTCTTATCATAAAGCACGGTGAGGTATTTAAAAAGGTGCCTGAGAGAGAACTGTTGGGTGCATTAAAATATGAGCTTGACCATTGGGGTGAATAATTTTGACAAAAACATTTAAGGAAGTTTTCCCTACACTTAAGCTGGACAAGGATATGGAGAATCTGCTGGAGAATGCTGATGTCACCAGAATTTCCGTAAACCATGCAAGAGATTTTTACAAAATATATGTAAAAGCAAAACGCCTTATTTTCAAAAAAAATATCTGGAAGCTGGAGGAAAGCATAAAAAAACAGATATTTAAAAGTAAAGATATCACAGTAAAAATTATAGAGTCTTACGAGTTGTCTTCGCAGTACACACCGAAGACTCTTTTTGATGTCTATTTTGACAGTATTCTTGACGAAATAAACAGTCACAGTGTACTTTTATACAATCTGCTGCGCACCTCAAAGTGGAACTTTACCGACGATACACATGTCACAGTCACACTTGAGGAGACAATAATCGCAAAGACCAGAGGAAATATGGTCATAGAATTTCTTGAGAAGGTGTTCTGCGAGCGCTGTGGGATGGATTTTATCGTTAATCTGCAGTACGAAAAACCAAAAATCAGCAAATACCGTCAGAATGCTGACAAGCAGATTGAGCAGGAGGTGCAAAATATTGTCGCCCGCACTAAATTTGCCATGGCAAAGGATGACGGTGATGAAGATGCTAAAGTGGCTGTCGATGACGGTGCAATGTTTGTAGGAGGCAGTGAAAATACATCTGATACAAAAAAGAGTGGCACATCAGATTCTCCTAAAGCCTCAGATAAGAAGAATGAAGCGAAGACAGGTGCTGATAAAAAGCCTGAGAAGAAGTTTGAGAAAAAGTTCGAGCGCAAAGGAGATTTCAGGCGCAAATATGACAATGACCCTGATATCGTGTACGGAAGAAGCTTTGATGATGAGGAGATGGCTATTGAAAAGATTGACGGTCCTATCGGTGAGGTTACAATAAAGGGCAAGATTCTTACGGTTGAATCCCGCGAAATCAGAAACGAAAAGACCATCATCATGTTTGCGGTCACTGATTTCACAGACACCATCATGCTCAAGCTTTTTGCCAGAAATGATGACGTAGCAGATATTCTTGCATATATTGCCCCGGGCAACTTTGTTAAGGCAAAGGGAGTTGTGACTGTAGATAAATATGACAGTGATTTGTCAATAAGCTCAATAGTCGGACTTAAAAAGATACCTGACTTTACCTCAAAGAGGGAGGATACTGCTGCCGAAAAACGTGTTGAGCTTCACTGTCACACCAAGATGAGTGACATGGATGGTGTGTCTGACGTAAAGGATATTGTGAAGTGTGCAATGCGCTGGGGACACAAGGCCATTGCTATTACGGACCACGGTGATGTGCAGGCATTCCCTGACGCTAACCATACTGTGGATGACAAATTCAAGGTCATTTACGGTGTGGAAGCATATCTGGTCGATGATACAAAGGATATTGTGGAGAATGCAGCCGGTCAGTCGCTGGATGACAAGTACGTGGTATTTGATATAGAGACAACAGGCTTTTCTCCGGAAAAGAATAAAATCATAGAAATAGGTGCGGTGAAGGTCATCGGTGGCGAAATTGTAGACCGCTATTCCACATTTATAAATCCTGAGGTACCTATTCCGTTCAGGATTGAGGAGCTCACCTCGATAAGGGATGACATGGTTATCACATCGCCAACAGTGGATGTCATACTGCCACAGTTTATGGAGTTTTGCAAGGACTGCATCATGGTCGCCCACAACGCTGACTTTGATATGAGCTTTATAAAGCGAAACTGCGCGCTGCTTGGCATGGAGTGTAATCCTACAATTGTGGACACGGTGGCTCTTGCGAGAGTGCTTCTGCCACAGCTAAACAGATTTAAGCTGGATACAGTGGCCAAGGCTCTAAACATCTCGCTTGACCATCATCACAGAGCGGTGGATGATGCCGCATGTACCGCAGAGATATTTGTCAAATTCATAGAAAAGCTAAAGGACAGGGGCATATCAAGCTTAGATGAAGTAAATGCCCTGGCAAAATCATCTGTTGAGATGATAAGGAAGATGCCTACATACCATGCCATCATTCTTGCAACCTGTGACCAGGGGCGTACCAATCTCTACAGGCTTATCTCGCTGTCACACATCAAGTATTATAATAAGAGACCGCGAATACCAAAATCAGAGTTTAACAAGTATCGTGATGGGCTTTTAATAGGCTCAGCCTGTGAGGCAGGAGAGCTTTACAGAGCTATTTTAAACGGAAGACCACAGGAGGAAATCACAAGACTTGTGAATTTCTATGATTACCTGGAGATACAGCCTCTTGGCAACAACGCATTTATGATACGTGACGAGGATTCCGATATTGCTTCAAACGATGACCTTATCGATATAAATAAGCGAATCGTAAAGCTTGGAGAGGAATTTGGAAAGCTGGTTGTTGCAACCTGTGACGTACATTTCTTAAATCCTGAGGACGAGGTATACCGTCGTATTATTATGGCCGGTAAGGGCTTTAAGGATGCAGATGAGCAGGCTCCGCTTTATTTAAGGACCACAGAGGAAATGCTAAAGGAGTTTGAATATCTCGGAAGCAAAAAGGCTGAGGAGGTAGTCATCACCAATACCAATAAGATAGCAGATATGTGTGAGCGTATTTCACCAGTCAGACCTGATAAATGTCCGCCGGTTATCGAAAACTCTGACGGCATGCTTCGTGAAATCTGCTATAACAAGGCAAACAGGATGTACGGTGATCCGCTGCCGCCTATAGTTAAGGAGCGTCTTGACAGAGAGCTTAATTCTATTATTTCAAACGGCTATGCCGTAATGTACATCATCGCACAGAAGCTTGTGTGGAAATCAAATGAGGACGGCTACCTGGTTGGCTCGCGAGGCTCCGTAGGAAGCTCATTTGTCGCAACCATGTCAGGTATCACAGAGGTTAATCCGCTGCATGCTCACTATTTGTGTACACACTGCAAATACAGTGATTTTGATTCACCAGAGGTACAGGCATTTTCAGGCCGTGGTGGCTGTGATATGCCGGATAAGCTCTGTCCAAAGTGCGGCAGACCTTTAAGTAAGGAGGGCTTTGATATTCCGTTTGAGACCTTCCTCGGTTTCAAGGGAAACAAGGAGCCGGATATCGATCTGAACTTCTCCGGTGAGTACCAGTCAAAGGCACACAAATATACCGAGGTTATTTTCGGAGAGGGCCAGACCTTTAAAGCCGGAACCATAGGTACACTTGCTGACAAAACCGCATTTGGATACATTAAAAACTATTATGAGGAGCGCGGTGTCAGAAAGCGAAACTGCGAGATAGACAGGATAGTGCAGGGCTGTGTCGGTGTGCGCCGTACTACGGGACAGCATCCGGGTGGTATAGTCGTGCTGCCGATGGGTGAGGAGATTAATACCTTTACTCCTGTACAGCATCCTGCGAATGATATGACCGTTGACATCACGACAACACATTTTGACTACCATTCAATCGACCACAACCTGTTAAAGCTCGATATACTCGGACACGATGATCCTACCATGATTCGTATGCTGCAGGATCTGACAGGTGTTGACCCAACAAAGATTCCGCTTGACGACAAGGCTGTCATGTCACTGTTTCAGAACACCTCCGCTTTGGGCATAGAGCCTGAGGATATCGATGGATGTCCGCTTGGAGCTTTAGGTATACCGGAGTTTGGTACCGATTTTGCCATGGGCATGCTCCTTGATACAAAGCCAAAGGAGTTTTCTGACCTCATTCGTATCGCCGGATTATCACACGGTACCGACGTATGGCTTGGCAATGCACAGACTCTTATCGAGGAAGGCACAGCTACTATTTCAACCTGTATCTGTACCAGAGATGATATTATGACATATCTGATTTCCATGGGACTTGAATCTGAGGAAGCCTTCAACATCATGGAGAAGGTGCGAAAGGGCATTATTGCCAAAGGCAAATGCCCTCAGTGGCCACAGTGGAAGGAGGATATGAAGGCACACGGTGTGCCTGACTGGTATATCTGGTCATGCGAGAAAATCAAGTACATGTTCCCTAAGGCCCATGCTGCGGCATACGTTATGATGGCATGGAGAATCGCCTACTGTAAGGTTTTCTATCCGCTTGCATACTACGCAGCATACTTTTCAATCCGTGCCACAGGCTTTTCATATGAGCTTATGTGTCAGGGAAAGGATCGACTCGAAAGCTACATGAAGGACTATAAGAAAAGAAAAGACACGCTGTCAAACAAGGAGCAGGATGTATTTAAGGACATGCGTATCGTACAGGAGATGTATGCCCGAGGCTTTGATTTCATGCCTCTTGATATATACAGGGCTCACCCTAACCGTTTCCAGATAATTGACGGTAAGCTCATGCCGGCCATAAACAGCATTGACGGACTGGGCGACAATGCCGCTATTTATATTTCGGAAGCGGCAAAGGACGGACCATTCCTCTCAAAGGACGATTTCAGGGAGAGAACTCATGTATCGCGAACAGCCGTAGACCTCATGTCAGATTTGGGACTGCTTGGTTCACTGCCGGAGTCAAACCAGCTTTCACTTTTTGATTTCGGAGCATAATCCGGCAGTTTAGCATAAAACATATACTTTAACAATAATAAAAATCCACTACTCAATGACAGACTCATAAATCTGTAAATAGGGTAGTGGATTTTGTGTATAATATGTATTGATTTTAAATATTAAATCTTATTTTAATTTTCTTCGATAAAATCTATCTGATACTCATCCATGTACTTGATACGTGCAAGTGAGTAAACCTCATAGCCCTGCTCGTTGATCTTTCTTCTGCCAGGCTGGAATGACTTCTCAATAAGGATTCCTATACCGGCAACTGTAGCGTGAGCCATGCGAAGAAGTCTGATGGCACCTGTAGCAGCCTCTCCGTCAGCCATGAAATCATCAATCAAAAGAATATTGTCATCCTCTGAGATAACATCGCGTGAGAGTGTAAGCTCATAGCTCTTCTCTGTTGTAAATGAAGTAACCTGTGTCTGGTATAAATCATTATGTAATGTCTTTGAAGGCTGCTTCTTTAAAATAACAAGCGGTACATTCATCTTGGCTGCTGCCATAAGTGCAGGAGCAATTCCTGAGCTCTCTATTGTGACAACCTTTGTGATTCCCTTATCGGCAAAGTGATTTGCGAAATCCTCACCGATGTGCTCCATAAGCACCGGATCTACCTGATGGTTGATAAATTTGTTGACCTTTAAGATGTTTGTGCCAATTACCTGGCCATCCTTGAGAATTCGATCTTGCAGTTCTTTCATTTTGTTCACCTCATAAAAAATAAATTGTTATTATTATAGCACTATTCTTCGACAATATCACTATAAATTTTAGAATAAATTTCTTCAACCATATGATCGAGGAAGCTTTCCTCAAGCAGGCTGTATTTTTCAGTAATGACTGATGTGATAAGCTCAGCTCTTTTGTAGTATAAATCACCTGAGCAGGCATCTCCTTTTTCACCCGATGACGCTAAAGTCATAAGCTCGTCCCTATGAGTGACGGTCACGTATTCCATGATTTCCTCTTCGAGGGAATTATTCCGGTCAATTTTTTTTGAAATGTCCTTTAGCTCCATAAATGACTTCATTCCTATGATAAAAAATATCAAGAAAACAAGCCCCATTACGATAGAAACCATAAGCTTGTTTACCGAGTCTAAAGCGGCAAGCTTTATAACTCCTGTATCAAGCAGCACAATAGCAATAAGCCCTATCGCACCGACTCCGGTGAAGCACTGTCCGGTCGCTTTGGTATCCTCGTATCTTTTTTGTTCATCAACGTATATTTTCATACGGCCTCCATATTGTTTAATTATAGTTATATGTTATAATGAAACGATGAAAATTACAATATTATGTGTAGGAAAAGTTAAAGAAAAATTTTACAGAGATGCGATTGCTGAGTACTCAAAGCGTCTAAGCCGCTACTGTAAGCTTGAAATCACTGAGGTTTCCGATGAAAAGACAAGCGAGCAGGCCACACAGACAGAGATAGACATCGTAAAAAATAAAGAAGGTGAGAGGCTTCTTAAAAATATAAAAGACGATGCATATGTATTTTGTCTGGCGATAGATGGAAAGCAGCTTGATTCGGTTGAGCTGTCACAGAAGATGGATAGGCTAATGACAGGCGGCAAAAGTCATCTTGTTTTTGTAATAGGAGGCTCTCTTGGATTGTCCGATGATGTATTGAAGTGCGCTGACTATAAGCTTTCATTTTCTAAAATGACATTTCCTCATCAGCTCATGCGCGTAATTTTACTGGAGCAGATTTACAGGTCGTTTCGCATTAGCAATAATGAGCCGTACCACAAATAACCGGCATAATTCAGCCTAAATAAACATATGTTAATATATGAAGATGCAAAAAGTAACTGATTCGTTCGAGCTTCCAAAGGACATAGTGCTAGGGCTTCCAATTGTAACAGCATATGGTTATAATGAGCTTACTATAGAAAACCACAAGGGTATTCTGTCATTTTCGGACAAGGCCGTAACTGTAAGGGCAGCAGACAGTACCATAAAAATATCCGGCAGCCGCCTTGAAATAAAGGAATTTACAAAGGATTTAATAATAATAGCCGGTCATTTAAAGGGTGTTATATATGAGTATTAAAGCTTATGCAACAGTAAGGCTGACAGGCTGCAATATCAGGCGCTTCATAAATCTGTGCACGGCAAACCATATAAAAATATGGAACCTTAAATATGTAAGTCCAAAGGAATATGAGGCCTGCTGCAGTACAGAAGATATTTTTCTAATGAAGCCGCACCTGAAAAAGACGCATACAAGGCTTCTCGTGGTAAAAAGACAGGGATACTTTGCGATAAAAGCATTTCTATATAAAATACGTATTATTACGGCTGCAATTACCGGCGTTTTTTGTATACATGCACTCATCTGCACAAGAATCTGGCACATTGTGCCTGAAGGAAACCGTTTCACGTATGATGAGTCGATCATCTCCTTTATGGAGAGTGAAAATGTAACAATAGGCAGCCACAAGAGAGCAGATTACAGCCTCCTTGAAAAAAAGCTTGAGGAAAAATATCCCGATATCACGTGGTGCAGTATATACATAGAAAAAAATACCATGAAAATTGATATATCAGAGGGAATAAATTATAGGTAAATTATGACAAATTTTATTTTTATGTTATAATGAAAAATATTTTGATTGAAAGGCACATGAGCTAATGAGTTTAAATGAAGTATCTATAAAAATACCGGGCGAATATATTCCAAACGTCTTTGGGCAATTTGATGCATTCGCTAAGAAAATAGAGCGCACACTGCACGTAACGCTTGTCTTAAGAGATGATTCCTTAAAGATTATCGGAGCGCAGGGAAATATTGATGGGGCAAAAGAGGTGTTTGAGCAGCTCATTGCGCTGGCTGAGAGAGGCAACGTCATTACAGAGCAGAACGTAAACTATGCACTTGCACTTTTAGAGGAGCATAAAGGCAGTGAGATTGTTGAGATTGACAAGGATATCATTTGTCACACAATAAATGGCAAGCCTGTAAAGCCAAAAACCATAGGCCAGAAGGAATATGTCGATGCAATCAGGAAAAAGATGATTGTGTTTGGCATGGGTCCTGCCGGAACAGGAAAGACCTATCTTGCCATGGCAATGGCTATAACAGCTTTTAAAAATGAGCAGGTGGGCCGTATTATTCTGACACGTCCTGCGATTGAAGCAGGCGAGAAGCTTGGCTTTCTGCCGGGAGATCTGCAGAGCAAGATTGACCCATATTTGAGACCGTTGTACGATGCTCTTTATCAGATAATGGGAGCTGAGAGCTTCCAGCGCAACATGGAAAAGGGCCTTATTGAGGTGGCTCCTCTTGCGTACATGAGAGGCCGTACACTTGACAATGCATTTATCATACTTGATGAGGCGCAGAATACAACTCCTGCACAGATGAAGATGTTTCTTACACGAATCGGCTTTGGCTCAAAGGTTGTCGTGACAGGTGATGCGACACAAAAAGATCTTGCACCGGGAGCAAAATCAGGGCTTGATGTAGCACTTAGGGTGCTTAAAAACATAGATGATATAGGCATATGCAATCTGACAAGCAAGGATGTCGTGCGTCATCCGCTTGTACAAAAAATCGTTCAGGCATATGATGATTATGAAAATAAGCAGACTGCAAAGACTGCAAGAAAGCAGAGGAAGAGCAATTGAGAAGGGTTGTATCACTAATATCAATTTTTATATCAATCTTAGCTCTTTCATTTGTGCTGTGTCTGCTTGGTGATGTATATCCGGATGAGTGGATATGCATGGGTTTTTTAGATATCATATTTTATATGCTGCTTTTATTTGAGCTTGAGTACGAGCGGAACACACTGCAGCTGTCGAACAACTCAAGAACTGATTATCTTAGGTTTACGTTTGCGTTTATCATTTGCTCTATAGTGTGTATCATAAGCGGTTTTATGCCACTGTACAGCAGGCCGGTGATGATTTTTCCTATATTGCTTTGTCTGATTGGCAATGAGTTTCTGGCTTTTATAAGCGGTACTTATTTTTGTATATTGCTTTCAATCACTGTATCCGGAGACTGCTTTGAGCTCGTATGTGAGCTGCTTCTTGTAATCACAGGTGCTATCCTTGCAAAGATGCTAAAGGAGGACAAGCTTCAGATATGTATATATCTGATCACAATCAGTATGAGCATTGTGACACCGGGCATATTCTATTATATGTCAACAAAGGAGTTTTCTGTTTCCATTATTATTGCCGGAGCTGTAAGCGGCATGATTGTTTCGCTTATCGGCATCATTTGTGCCAGGGTATTTAAGCCACTTAGCGCTGATGAAACAAATGACAGGCTTATAGCAATAATAGAGGAGGATTTTCCTGCTGTAAAGCAACTTAAAAAACACAATTTCTCTGAATATAATCATGGCAATTTCGTATCGACGATTGCCATAAAGGCTGCAAAGGCTGCAGGACTGGACACAGCGCTATGTGCAGCAGGAGGCTTTTATTACCGCATAGGGCAGTGGCAGAGGCATAAAAGCGTCATGGAAGGAGTGGAACAGGCATTAGCCATGCATTTTCCTGAAAAGCTGACCAATATACTCTATGAGTACTATGGCAAGCTAAGACACCCACAGACCCCTGAATCCGCACTCATCCATATGGTCGATGCTTTAATAGTAAGGCTTGATCATATCAAAAACGATGTGGCAGACAGTGAATGGAATCACGAGATACTTATTATCCAGACATTAAATGAGCTGTCAAGCTCAGGAATGTATGATGAATCAGGGCTTTCCATGAATCACTTTTTAAAAATACGAGACTATCTTACAAAGGAGGAGCTGCTTAAATGAGTTTTTTTATCGAAAAAGAAGTAGAATGCAATTTTAATTTTGATTATGAAAAGGTCGCAGAAGCTGTTGTTTCTGCTTCACTTGAGCACGAGAGCTTTCCGTATGAGGCGGAGGTTAATTTGACACTGACAGACAATGAAGGGATACATGCCATCAATAAGGAGTACAGACAGATAGACAGGCCTACAGATGTATTATCTTTTCCGATGCTTTCATATGAAACACCCGGAGATTTTTCTTTCCTTTCAGATGAGAATGAGGATGATTTCAATCCTGATACAGGAGAGGTCATGCTAGGCGACATTATAATATCCGTTGACAAAGTAAAGGAGCAGGCCTTAGAATACGGACACAGCGAAAAAAGAGAGTTTGCCTTTCTGATTACACACAGCATGCTTCATCTGTTCGGATATGACCACATGGAGGCTGATGAGGCGGCCGTAATGGAAGAGCACCAGAGAAAAATACTTGACGCTTTAGGTATAACACGCTAATATTTAAGCTGGTTATCAATTGAAACAGAGGATTTATAAATGTCTAAAAAAAATAACGGGGCAAGCAATGCCTTAGTACAGGGCTCTATACTTGCCGTAGCATCTATAATAAGCAGAATAATAGGACTCATATATCGCATACCGATGCAGCGTATATTGGGCGATATCGGAATCGGCTATTATTCCACAGCCTTTGAAATATACAATGTCATGCTGATTATATCATCATACAGCTTACCGCTTGCCGTATCAAAGATGGTTTCAGCCCAGATGGCAAAAAAAAGGCGGACTGCGACCTATCAGATACTTAAGTGCGCTCTGCTTTTTGCAACCATCAGTGGTACAACAGTGGCACTCATACTGTTTTTCGGTGGCAATTTTTTTGCAACAACGCTTCTTAACACACCATACAGTATTTTCGCTTTAAGAGTACTGGCTCCGGGGCTTTTGGTAGTTGCAGTGCTTGGTGTCATCAGAGGCTTTTTCCAGGGACTGGGTACTATGATGCCAAGTGCCGTCTCACAGATAATAGAGCAGATAGTAAATGCTATAGTCAGTGTATGGGCGGCCTACGTGCTTTACCGTACAGGTACAAGAATTGGTGCAGTACTTGGTGACAAGGAACACTATGCCGCAGCATATGGTGCAGCCGGTGGTACACTTGGAACAGTGCTTGGCTCTGTAGCGGCTCTTTTATTTGTGGTATTTATCTTTGCCATCTATATGAAGGTGTTCAAGAGGCAGATGAAAAGAGAACGAAATGTCAGGGTGAGCTCATTTGGCTACACAATGAAGATTCTTGTAATTACGGTTATTCCTGTGCTTTTAAGTACTACTATATACAATATCAGTGGCATCATAGACCAGGGTATATTCAAGCAGGTTGCACTGCTTCAGGGATACACTCAGAATGATATAGACGTATGGTGGGGTGTATACACCGGAAAGTACAAGCTTTTAATCAATGTGCCTATATCCATAGCATCAGCTATGGCAGCATCCTTTGTACCGGTGCTTACAGGCGCATATCACAGGGATGATATGGAGGCAGTGAGAGGACAGATTAATCTTTCCACACGCTTTATCATGGTTGTCGCATTCCCATGTGCAGTAGGACTTGCCGTGTTTGGGCTGCCTATATTTAATATACTGTTCTCAAGCACCCGTGCAACAAATGCTGAGGCATCACTTATGATGTATGTCGGTGCGGTTGCGGTAGTATTTTACTCGCTTTCCACTCTGTCCAACGGACTGCTGCAAGGCATTGACAGGCTCAAAGTTCCGGTAATCAACGCTGCGATATCTATTGTAGCGCATGTCATAGTGCTCATACTGCTTATGCTCATATTCAGGCTCAATATACATGCAGTTGTGCTTGCCAATACATTTTTTGCATTGCTCATGTGTTTTATGAACAGCATGGCTTTAAAGAAGTACAGTGGCTTTAAGCAGGAAATAAAAAAGACCTTTATCATACCGGCCATCAGCTCGCTCATAATGGGAGTTATTTCGTATATAGTATACTTTATACTTTACAAGGCCTGTCATATTGAGATTATCGCCTTCATTCTTGCTGCAATCATTGCGGTTATCTCATATGCAGTGGCGCTGCTTTTACTCAAGGGACTGACTGAGGATGAGCTTAGACATTTTCCTAAGGGCACACTTATCATAAAAGTGGCAAAAAAATGTCATTTATTATAAAATTGAATAAATAACAAAAATTTACAGATACTGATTTTGAGGTGATAATATGAAAAGCAAAATCAGTATCTGTTTTTTAACTATTGTTGTAATTCTTCTTGCACTTGTTATAATAGAAAAAATCAATACGCAAAGAGCTGCAGACAAGGCTGCGATAATTGCACAAAGCAATGAAAATGATAAAGAAGAAAAAAATGAAAAAGAAAGCCTTCTGACATCAAATGAGGCTAAGAATGCAAAATACTGCATCAAAAATGACTCCGGAATGCTGTCTGTATACAACGCCACTGCAAGTGAAAAATACTTTGACACAGGCGTGTATTTTGAAGAACTGCCCGATGAAGCAAAAAATAAGGTTACAAACGGACTCTACTTTTTTAACGAAACTGATTTGTACGATTTTCTTGAAAGCTATTCAAGTTAATGTTAAAATAAATCAGTTAGGGGAAAGAATATGTACGATGTAATTATAATAGGTGCCGGTGCATCCGGACTGATGGCGGCAGCAGCTGCTGCATCAAAGGGAGCACGCGTGGCACTTTTAGAGCACAAGGATGATATAGGAAAGAAAATACTTGCAACAGGAAACGGCAGATGTAATTTCACAAACACTGATATGTCTGTAAATAAGTTTCACGGCAGTAAAGCACTGATTAAAAACGGGTTGTCGCAATTTAATTATGCAGACACAATACGTTTTTTTAAAGAACTTGGAATACCTGCATATGACAATGGTGGCTACATTTATCCAAATTCAAGGCAGGCTGCATCTGTTGTGGCAGCCTTTCGAATGGAGCTTATGAGGCTTCATGTGGATTTGAAAACAGGCATTAGTATTACAGAAATCAAGACTGCAAGGATTACGGCTGAGGACACAAATTCTGCTGCTAATCCGGCAACTAAGAAGACAGATGACCGGACCGGTTACTGCATCCAAACAGACAAGGGCAGCTTTAAGTCCAAAAGGCTTATTATAGCGTGTGGCCTTACGGCTTCCCCAAAGCTTGGAAGTGACGGAAGCCTGTTTCGACAGATAGAAGCTCTCGGACACCATATCCAAAAGCCATTACCAGCGCTTTGCGGCTTTAGCTGTGATGGCCTAAATTTCAAAAAAATCACAGGTGTCAGGTGCGATGCCACTGTCGCTTCCGTGATAGACGGTCAAATGACAGAGCAAAATACAGGGGAGCTGCAGTTAGCTGACTATGGCATCTCAGGCATCCCAGTTTTTCAGATTTCAAGTCTTATGTCAAGAGCCCTCGATAAAGGTCAAAGGGTCGAGGTAATAATTGACTTTTTGCCGGCTTTTAGTGATGATGAGCTTAACGGATACATAAAGGACAGAATCATTACAACGACAGACAACCGCTCGCTAAATGAGATGCTTAACGGACTTTTAAACAATAAGCTTCTTCTTGAGCTGATACACAAATCAGGTGTATCTCCTGACAAAAAGGGAAGGCTGTTGACAGATGATGATTGTAAAAGTCTCACCCACTCAATAAAGCATACAGCCGTTTCGGTAAAAAAGCCAAGAGGAGCCGAATTTGCACAGGTGTGTGCAGGCGGCATATATACAAAGGAAATAGATGTACGTACATTGGAGTCTAAAATCCATCCGGGGCTTTACTTTTGCGGCGAGCTGCTTGATGTGGACGGCATATGCGGTGGCTACAATCTGCAGTGGGCATGGACAAGTGGATATATAGCAGGAGAAATGCAGTAAATGATTAAAATTAACCAGATAAAGCTCCCCGTCACGCACAGTGATGAGGCATTAAAAAAGAAAATAATAAAAATGCTTAAGCTCAATGCCAAGACAGGCTTTACATACCGGATATTAAAGAAATCACTTGACGCACGTAAAAAACCTGAGCTGTTTTATACATATTCAGTTGCTGTAGAGATAGAGGATACAAAAAAAAACGAAGAAGCAATTGTAAAAAGAGCAGCCAGCTCATCTGTGCTCATATACAAAGAAAAAGAGTACATGATACCTGCATGCGGCCATATACCGCTTGACAGACGACCTGTTATTGCAGGGGCAGGACCTGCAGGGCTGTTTTGTGCATATATACTGGCAGAGGCAGGTTTTCGCCCGATAGTTATCGAGCGTGGCAGCCGGGTTGAGAAAAGAACCTGCGATGTACAAAAATTCTGGGAGAGCGGCATACTTAATCCCAAAAGCAATGTACAGTTTGGTGAGGGCGGTGCCGGAACCTTTTCAGACGGCAAGCTGAATACATCCGTAAAGGATCCTTCGGGCAGAAATCGTCTTGTGCTTGAGACATTTGTACGCTTTGGGGCAGATCCGTCCATACTTTATGACAACAAGCCACATATTGGCACTGATGTGCTTTCAGAAGTAATTGTCAACATGCGTGAGTTTTTGGTTGACAAAGGGGTTACATTTGTATTTGACACCTGTGTAAACAATCTTGACATAGTTTCCAAAAAGCTATTAAGTGTTTACACGGATTCTGACAGTAACAGTAATAGTGAGATAAAGACAGATGTATGCGTTCTGGCACTCGGACACAGCGCCAGAGATACATTTGATATGCTTTACAATAAAGGCTTTGATATGGAATGCAAGAGCTTTGCAGTCGGCTTTCGCGTGGAGCATCCGCAGCGCATAATAGATGAATCACAGTACGGTATTCAAAATAAAATCATACTTCCGCCAAGCCCATACAAGGTCACATCCAATTTTCCAAATGGCAGAGGAGTCTATTCATTCTGCATGTGTCCGGGAGGATATGTGGTCAACTCATCGTCAACCGAAAATCACACGGTGGTTAACGGCATGAGTTATCACGACAGAAACAGCAAAAATGCGAACAGTGCCATCATAGTATCTGTTTCGCCGAAGGATTTCGGAGCAGATGATGCCCTCGCCGGAGTGAGATATCAGGAAAAGCTTGAAACAGAAAATTATAAGCGAGGCAATGGTTTAATACCACAGCAGCTTTTCGGTGATTTCTGTGATGACAGATTAACAACAGCATACGGTGATTTTGGCTCCTGTACAAAGGGAAACACAGTCTTTGCAAAGCTGAATGGACTGATGAACGCTGACATGGAACAGTCGTTCAAGCTTGGAATGGAACATTTTGGTCATCTGATACATGGCTTTGACAGAAAAGATGCAATTTTGTCCGGTATGGAGACACGCACATCTTCTCCGCTTCGCATAAAAAGAGATGAATCCTTTGAGAGCAACATCTCGGGTGTATACCCTTGCGGAGAGGGCGCAGGCTATGCAGGAGGCATTACATCTGCGGCAATCGACGGCATAAAGGTCGCAGAAGCAATTATTAAAAAATATAGGCCGGATTTTAAATAATATTTATACACATGAATAATATTTATACACGTAAAGAGAGGAAATATTCGTGGCAGAAGTATCACCAATGATGCAGCATTATCTGCAGACAAAAGAACAATATAAGGATTGTATTTTATTTTATCGCTTAGGAGACTTCTATGAGATGTTTTTTGACGATGCGATAATGGTTTCAAAGGAACTTGAACTTACACTCACCGGCAAAAACTGCGGACTTGAAGAAAGAGCTCCTATGTGTGGAGTACCGTTTCACGCGGCAGACTCATATATCAACAGACTCGTATCAAACGGTCACAAGGTAGCTATCTGTGAGCAGATGGAGGATCCAAAGCAGGCAAAGGGAATCGTAAAGCGAGAGGTAATCCGTGTTGTGACACCTGGCACAAACACTGATATGGCTTCTTTAGATGAGGCAAAAAACAATTACATAATGTCGATTGTATACACTGAGGACAAATACGGCATAGCAACCTGTGATGTCACAACAGGTGATTTTTTTACGACAGAGGTGGATGCGGAAAGAAAGCTGTTAGATGAGGTGAGCAGATTTAATCCATCGGAAATCATATGTAATGAAGCCTTCTACATGAGCGGAATAGATGTTGACGATATGAAAAACAGATTATCAATTACTGTTTCAGCACTCGACTCATGGTATTTTTCCGATGGTCTTGCAAATGAGACACTGCTTTCACATTTCCATGTACAGACAATAAATGCTCTGGGGCTTGAGGATTATGAGAGTGGAGTCATAGCTGCCGGCGCCCTGTTAAAGTATCTTTATGAGACGCAGATGAACTCGCTCGACAATATACTTGAGCTTCATCCGTACTCAATAGGCAAATATATGATAATAGACAGCTCATCAAGACGTAATTTAGAGCTGGTTGAGACACTTCGAGAAAAGCAAAAGAGAGGCTCACTGCTTTGGGTACTCGATAAGACACGCACGGCTATGGGAGCAAGACTGCTTCGCACCTATGTCGAGCAGCCTCTTATCGAAAAGGCAGAGATAATAAAGCGCCAGAAGCTTATCGAAGCACTTAATGCAAACGAAATCACAAGAGATGAAATCAGGGAATACCTTAATCCTATTTATGACCTTGAGCGTCTCATCACAAGAATCACCTACCAGTCAGCCAATCCGCGCGACCTTATTGCCTTCAGGGATTCTTTAAAAATGCTTCCACCAATAAAGCAGCAGCTTTCAGACATACCGTGTCAACTTACCGATGAGATTAACGAAGAGTTCGACGAGCTTAAGGATATATATGAGCTTTTACTTTCATCCATTGAGGATGAGCCGCCTATCTCACAGCGTGACGGAGATATCATAAAAGCTGGCTACAACGAGGAGGTTGACCGTCTTCGGGACGCAAAAACCAAGGGAAAGACATGGCTTGCAGAGCTTGAAGCCGGTGAGCGTGAAAAAACCGGCATCAAAAACTTAAGAATCAAGTATAACAAGGTATTTGGATATTACCTTGAGGTCACAAACTCCTTCAAGGATATGGTTCCGGATTATTACGTGAGAAAGCAGACACTCACCAATGCCGAGCGATACATCACACCGGAGCTTAAGGAGCTTGAGGATACCATCCTTGGAGCTGAAGACAGGCTCACATCACTTGAGTATGAGCTGTTTCGTGATGTAAGAAAACAGATTTCCGACAATGTTTCAAGGATTCAGAAAACAGCCAGAGCTATAGCACAGATTGATGTTTTTGCTTCGCTTGCTCTTGTTGCCAGCCAGAATAATTACTGCAAGCCAAAGATAAATGAAAGCGGAATAATAGACATAAAAAACGGACGTCATCCTGTAGTTGAAAAAATGATTACAAATGACATGTTTATAGAAAACGATACATATCTGGATCAGCACAAAAACAGAATCTCAATCATCACTGGACCAAACATGGCCGGTAAATCCACCTACATGAGACAGACAGCACTTATCGTTCTCATGGCACAGATTGGAAGCTTTGTACCTGCACAAACTGCAAATATCGGCATTGTAGACCGCATCTTCACACGAGTCGGCGCATCTGACGACCTTGCAAGCGGCCAGAGTACATTTATGGTTGAGATGAACGAGGTGGCAAATATACTAAGAAATGCAACCGCAAAATCTCTGCTGATTCTTGATGAGATTGGACGAGGCACGAGTACATTTGACGGACTAAGTATCGCCTGGGCAGTTGTAGAGCATATAAGTAATCCAAAGCTCCTCGGAGCAAAGACGCTTTTTGCAACGCATTATCACGAGCTCACCGAGCTTGAGGGCAAGCTTGACAGTGTAAATAACTATTGCATCGCTGTAAAGGAAAAGGGCGATGATATAGTTTTCTTAAGAAAAATCGTAAAGGGCGGAGCTGACAGAAGCTATGGTATACAGGTTGCAAAGCTTGCAGGTCTGCCGGATTCAGTCATAGAGCGTGCCAAGGAAATCGCAGAGCAGCTTCTTGCAAATGATATCACAGATACTGTAAAAAGCATATCCGTTGACAATGGCCACAAGCATAAAAAGGAGCATCTTGACGAGGTTGATATGACACAGATTTCGCTTTTCGACACAGTGAAGGATGATGACATAATTGACGAGCTTCGAAGCATAGACATAGGCAACATGACACCACTTGATGCGTTAAACAAGCTGTATCAGCTCCAGAACAAGGTTAAAAACCGCTGGTAGAAAGGATTAAAATGCCAAATATTGCCATATTAAATCAGGAAACAATAGATAAAATAGCTGCAGGAGAGGTTGTTGAGCGTCCGTGCTCCGTGGTTAAAGAGCTGGTGGAAAATGCCATAGATGCAGGCTCCACAGCCATTACTGTGGAGATAAAGGAGGGCGGAATCTCATTTATCCGTATCACTGACAATGGCTGCGGAATTGAAAGAGACCAGGTTGCAGTTGCATTTTACCGTCACAGCACGAGTAAAATCCGCTCGGCTGAGGATTTACTTACTGTAAAGTCACTCGGCTTCAGAGGTGAGGCACTGTCAAGCATCTCGGCCGTTGCCCGCGTTGAGCTTATCACAAAAACCTACGATGAGCTCACCGGCACCAGATATGTGATTGAGGGCTCAAAGGAGCTTTCCAACGAGGAAATCGGTGCTCCGGACGGTACTACCTTCATAGTAAAGGATTTGTTTTATAATGTTCCGGCAAGACGCAAGTTTCTAAAGACAGCACAGACAGAGGGCAGCTACATAAGCGATATGGTTGAAAAGCTTGCGCTTTCACATCCTGATATATCGTTTAAGTTCATAAACAATAACCAGACAAAGCTTCACACCTCCGGAAACGGCAACAGAAAGGATATCATATACCATATATTCGGACGCGAGATATCGTCATCACTGCTTGAGGTGAAGCATGAATGTGAATACTTTAAGGTGGAAGGCTTTATAGGAAAGCCTGTCATCACGAGGGGCAACAGAAATTATGAGAATTATTTCATAAACGGCAGGTATGTAAAGAGCAATATATTGTCACGCGCTATCGAGGAGGCCTACAAGAGCTTTTTAATGCAGCATCAGTATCCGTTTACAGTGCTTTACTTCACATTTTTCAGTGAGCTGGATGTCAACGTGCATCCGACCAAGATGGAGCTTAGGTTCGACAACAACAACGAGATATATGTCGAATTGTGTGACACAATATATGCAATTCTATCTCATAAGGAGATGATTCCCGAGGTGCCCGTAGACAGTACGCCGGCGCCTAAAAAGATAGTGCATGAGTATAAGGAGCCAATACCGGAGCCGTTTGAGAAGAGACGTATCAATGAGGTGAGGGCAGCGGAATCAAGGAGCGTGTACGGACATAGCGTGACGTCAGCAGTAACAGAACCTGCTACAAAAGCGCCTGCTGTTAATGAGCAACTCACAGATAACACATCAAAGCTGCAGACTGCTAAAGCATCTGCATCTGCGCTTGTTGCTGGCACCGGCAATTCAGTGGAACCAAAGCCTGAGACTTCCACCGCGTATGAACCTGCACAGGTTGTCACCGGCACCCAGCAGACTCTTGGGGATTACGACAAGGTTTTTCTTACAGAAAGCGCCAAGAAGCAGTTTTCCATCATAGGCCAGCTCTTTAAGACCTACTGGCTCATAGAGTTTGAGGACAAGCTTTATATCATAGACCAGCATGCAGCTCATGAGAAGGTGCTGTATGAAAAAACAATGGCAAGACTAGCCAATAAGGATTTTACATCACAGCGCATAAGCCCTCCGATTGTCATGACACTTGATGCCAGGGAATGTGAGATGCTTGAGAAATACAGGCCGCAGATAGAACAGTTTGGCTATGAGGTGGAGCATTTTGGCGGCAAGGAATACATGATCAGTGCAATTCCGGATAATTTGTTTAACATAGATATGAAGGATCTGTTTATAGAGATGCTCGATGATTTTTCCAATGCGACAGGCAGGCAGACTCCTGATATCATCACGGAAAAGGTCGCATCCATGTCGTGCAAGGCAGCAGTCAAGGGCAATGACAAGCTTACTCTTCCTGAAATAAATGAGCTGATAGATGAGCTTTTGTCACTCGACAATCCTTACAACTGCCCACACGGCAGACCAACCATCATCTCTATGAGCAAATATGAGATAGAAAAGAAATTCAAACGTATCGTATGACAACATACACATTTGGACTGAGGTGCAATATGACACAAAAACCGATGATCGTCCTCACAGGACCGACAGCAGTAGGAAAGACAGCTCTATCGATTGAGCTTGCAAAAAAAATAAATGGTGCTATAATATCCGCGGATTCCATGCAGGTATACAAATACATGGATATAGGCTCTGCGAAGGTTACAGTCGATGAGATGGACGGCATAAAGCACTATCTGATAGATGAGCTTGAGCCATCTGACGAGTTCAATGTATTTATCTTCAAGGATATGGCAAAAAAAGCACTTAATGAGATATACGAAGCAGGAAAGATACCGATAGTGGTCGGCGGCACCGGCTTTTATATACAGGCACTTTTGTATGACATTGATTTCACAAAGCAGGATGTGGATGAGGCATACAGAAAGAGCCTTTACGACTTTGCTAACGAGCACGGAAACCATGCACTGCATGAAAAGCTTAAGGATATCGACCCTGCATCCTACGAGAGCATCCATGAGAATAACGTAAAGCGCGTCATCAGGGCAATTGAATACTATCACACCTGCCATGAGCCGATTTCAAAGCACAATGAGACTGAAAGAGCCAAGCAGTCTCCATACAGCTTTGCCTATTTTGTACTGGATGATGTAAGACAAAGACTCTATGAGAGGATAGATAAGAGAGTTGATATCATGGTTTCAAACGGACTTGTCGATGAGGTGAAAAAGCTAAAGGCAATGGGCTGTACAAGCGATATGGTATCCATGAAGGGCATAGGATATAAGGAAATCCTTGCATATCTCGATGGAGAATATTCACTTGATGAGGCTGTGGACAAGGTAAAGCTTGAGTCAAGGCGTTTTGCAAAGAGACAGCTAACCTGGTTTAGGAGAGAAAAAGATACCATATGGATAGAAAAAAATGAATATTCATATGATGATAATAAAATATTAAATAAAATACAAGAAATTTTAGCAGAAAAGAGGATTATAATTTGTTAGATACCAATGAAGCCATTTACAGGCAGTATGAGACACTTGGAATATCAAAGGAGGTTTTGGATTTCGGAATCTCTGTAGAAAAGGAGCTTAAGGAGCGTTTTGACAAAATAGACACAAATGCTGAGTATAATCAGCTTAAGGTCATAGCCGCCATGCAGAAAAACAAGGTGAGCGCAGAGTGCTTCCAGGCATCAAGCGGCTACGGCTACAATGACCTCGGAAGGGATACACTTGAGAAAGTGTACGCAGACTGTTTTGGCGCAGAAGATGCACTTGTAAGGCCTCAGATTACCTGCGGTACACATGCACTTGCACTTGCCCTCATGTCAAACCTGCGTCCGGGCGATGAGCTTTTAAGCCCTGTCGGAAAGCCTTACGATACACTTGAAGAGGTAATAGGCATACGCCCTTCAAAGGGCTCGCTTGCTGAGTATGGCATCACATATGCGCAGGTTGACTTACTGCCTGACGGTGAGTTTGACTATGACGGAATAAAGAAAGCCATCAATGAAAAAACGAAGCTTGTCACAATCCAGCGCTCTAAGGGCTATGCTACAAGACCTACACTTTCGGTCAAAAGAATAGGCGAGCTCATTGCTTTTGTAAAGAACATAAAGCCTGATGTGATCTGTATGGTCGATAACTGCTACGGTGAGTTTGTCGAGGATACAGAGCCTATCCAGGTTGGAGCGGACATGATGGTTGGCTCACTGATCAAAAATCCGGGAGGCGGACTTGCACCAATCGGAGGCTATATTGTCGGCAAAAAGGAATGTGTTGAAAATGCCGCATACCGTCTCACATCTCCGGGACTTGGCAAGGAGGTTGGAGCTTCACTCGGAGTCATTCAGTCATTTTATCAGGGCTTTTTCCTTGCACCGACTGTCGTAAGTGGAGCATTAAAGGGAGCAATCTTTGCCGCAAAAATCTATGAAAAGCTTGGTTTTAAGGTGGTTCCTGACGGTACTGAAAGCCGCCACGATATCATACAGGCTGTAGAGTTCAATAACCGCGATGCTATGATAGCCTTCTGCGAGGGCATTCAGGCAGCAGCACCTGTAGACAGCTATGTGACCCCTGAGCCATGGGCTATGCCGGGCTATGACAGTGATGTCATCATGGCAGCAGGCGCATTTGTGCAGGGCTCATCCATTGAGCTTTCTGCCGATGGCCCTGTGAAGCCGCCATATGCGGTTTATTTCCAGGGAGGACTCACATGGTACCATGCAAAGCTTGGAATTTTGATGTCTTTACAAAAACTTTATGAGAGAAATCTTGTTAAGCTGGATTAGGTGTGCTACAATTAACTGAAAACTTTGCTTAAATCCGTTGTCAATCGCCTGGGAGAAGCGAAAGGGATTAATGCATAATAACAAAACAATTAAAAATCTGCCGGCTTCAGAGCGACCATATGAGAAATTTTTATCGCTTGGAGCATCAGGCCTGTCAGACGCTGATTTACTTGCCATCATTATAAAGACCGGCACAAGAGACAAGACTGTGATTGATATTGCGCAGGACATACTTTCCGGCAGGCATGGCAATCTGCTCAATCTCTATGAGATGTCCTATGAGGAGCTTCTTAGTATCCCCGGGATAGGGCAGATAAAAGCTATACAGCTTAAGGCGATAGCAGAGCTGTCGCTTCGCATAGCAAAGACAAAAAAGGTTCAAAGCATCAGAATGAATAATCCTCAGACAATAGCTGACTACTATATGGAGCAGATGAGGCATCTCACAAATGAAGTCGTCATTTGTGCCTATTTTGATGTAAAAAGCAGATTCTTAGGAGACAAGTTCATATCCAAGGGTTCACTAAGCTCATCTGTAGTGGACATAGGCTCCATCATCAGGACCGCCGTGGACAAAAATGCATCAAAACTTGTTTTATTGCACAATCATCCAAGCGGAGATTGTACTCCCAGCAGAAATGATATTGCTGTCACAGACAGATTAATTGAGGGCTCAGGGATTTTTTCCATAGAGCTTTGTGACCATATCATAATCGGAGATAACGAATATTATAGCTTCTATGAAAATAAACTTATATAAACAGAAGACGAGGTAGAATTATTATGAGCAACAACGTTTACGGAATTGATCTGGGAACAAACAATTTCAAGGTATACTCAAAGGCTACAGGCAAGACAATGCTTGAGAAAAACACAATAGCCGTAATAGACAAAAATCAGATATATGCATATGGAGACAGCGCATATGCCATGTATGAAAAGGCGCCTGAGACAATCAACGTCATATTTCCTGTTGTAGAGGGAGTTATTGCTGACTATAATCTGCTTCAGACTATGATTTTTGACTTTTTGGAGCACAAGACAAAGGCACGTATCAAAAATGCCGAGTTCATCATCGCTGTGCCGACAGATATCACAGATGTAGAGAAAAGAGCATTCTACGAGCTCTTCTATAAGAGCAAATCAAAGCCTAAAAAGGTCATGCTCTGTGAGAAGCCTATCGCTGATGCTGTAGGTCTTGGAATAGATGTAAACGAGCCAACCGGTGTCATGATAGTAGATATGGGCGCTGACACAACAGAGACATCCGTTATTTCACTCGGTGGCCTGGTTCTTAGTGACCTGCTTCATTTCGGTGGCAACAGACTTGACGAGTCAATTATCTCCTTTGTGCGAAAGGAGTTCAATCTTGTAATCGGACAAAAGACTGCAAAGCTGTTGAAGGAGACCATAGGCTCTGCACTTCCGGGAAGAGAGGACAGTATGGTCATAGTGGGACGTGATGTGGTAAGCGGCCTGCCTATTGAGATGGAAATTGGTTCGAAGGTCGTTTACGAGGCTATGAAGTCAAACCTTGAGTCTATATGCACATCAATAAAAATGATTCTTGAGAAGACTCCGCCTGAGCTTGCAAAGGATATCATCCATTCAGGCATTTATATCACAGGAGGCGGCTCACAGCTTGCAGGACTTGACCAGCTCTTTGAACAGATTACAGGTATAAAGGTCATCTGCTCAGAGTGTCCTGAGGAGAGCGCAGTACGCGGGCTCGTACAAATAGTTTCTGATTCAAAATATAAGAGACTTCCGTTCAGCATCAAAAAATAATAACCGAGGTTAACATGAGTAAGAATTTTCGCAATCGAAAGAGAAAGCACAATAAAAAGCTGCCTACAAGATACACACTGTTGATTATGACAGCAGTCTGCTTTATTACCATGCTGTTAAGCCTTACCTTAAATATCTCCGGTGGTCCTTTAAAGACTGCTGCCGGATATGTATTCATCCCAATGCAGAAGGGTATAAACAGCTTTGGAATCCACATTTCAGATAAGGTTACAGAAATACGCACATTAAAAAATGTCAAGGCTGAGAATAAAAAGCTCAAGGCCGAGGTAGAAGAGCTTACAACACAGCTCACAACAACCAAACTTGAACAGTATGAGCTTGACAATTACAGACAGCTCCTGGATTTGGATGCCAAATATCCATCATATCCCAAGGTCGCTGCCAGTGTCATAGCAAAGGACAGCGGAAACTGGTTTTCTACCTTTACTATCGACAAAGGAAAAAAGGATGGAGTGGACGTAGGCATGAATGTGCTTGCGGGAAGCGGACTTGTAGGTATTGTTACCGATGCTGGCGATAATTTTGCCAAGGTACGTTGTATCATAGATGATGCCAGCAAGGTCAGTGGCATGGTTTCCACCACGGAGGACAACCTCACCGTCAGTGGCAATATAAAAACCATGAACGAGGACAAGGTAATTACCTTTACAGAGTTAAAGGATGACGACAACAAGGTGAAAGAGGGCGATCCTGTTGTTACCTCATACGTGTCAGACCGTTACCAGCAGGGCATACTGATTGGCTATGTGACAAAAATCGAAAATAACTCCAACAATCTGACAAAATCCGGAACTATCACACCGGTTGTAGATTTTGAGCATATCGAAAATGTCATGGTCATAACACAGCTTAAGCAGACCGGTGACACTAAGACAGCTGACGACACCGAAAGTACAAAAACAGCCGGTGACAGCCAGACTGAAAATTCAACTGAAAATAAGTAAGGAGCAGCATGAGACGTAGAATTGTTTTATTTATAATAATAACTTTATGCTTTTTATTGCAGACCACGCTGTTTAAGACTCTTTCCTTTGCCAATATCTCACCAAACCTGTTGATTATAGCCGTATCATCCTTTGGCTTTATGCGTGGCAAAAAGGAAGGACTGTGGGTAGGCTTCTTTTGCGGCCTGCTTATTGACATATTTTGCGGAAAATATATAGGACTGTATGCTTTAATATATATGTATATCGGTTTTATCAATGGATTATTCCAAAAAAGATTCTATCCTGACGATATAAAGCTTCCTATGCTTCTGATAGGAGGCAGCGATTTGTTTTACAATCTGGTAGTATACTTTTTCATGTTTTTACTGCGTGGCAGATTTAGCTTTTTGTACTATCTGAAGTCAATTATCATACCTGAATTTGTATACACAATGGTTATCAGTATACTTTTGTATCTGGCATTTCTTAAGGTAAACCAAAAGCTGGAAGCACACGAGAAAAGGAGAGCAAAGAAATTTGATTTATGATATAAAAGATTTTCTGAAGAAATTTTTCAGCTCAAGACTTTTTGTATTAGCAGCAGTAATTATTTTCATGTTTGCCCTGCTTGCCGAAAGAGTCTTTACCCTTCAGATTATTAAAGGTGCAGATTATCAGAAAAACTTCATAATGCTGATTAAAAAGCCGCTGTCCATAGAGGCATCAAGAGGCAATATATACGATGTAAATGGTGAGCTGCTTGCTTACAATCAGCTTGCATACTCTGTAGTCATCTCAGACAACGGCAGCTATTCATCTACGAAGGAGCACAATCGTCTTTTAAACAAAGAGCTTAATGAAATTATCAATGTGATAAAAAACAACGGAGGCTCCATATACAATGATTTTCCGGTTGTTTTAAACGATGATGGTACATACAGCTTTACATTCACATCTGAAACCTCAAAAAAGAGATTTCTGTCAGATGTGTTCGGAAAGAAATATGATAAGCTCGAATACAATAAAGCACTTGGCTTTGACGAGGCAAATGCCAGCGCCCAGAATATTATTGATTTTCTAAGCTCTGACCAGAATGAATGCTTTGATATAAGCAGCAAGTATGATACACAGGCCACTTATGATATTGTAGTGATGAGATATGCCATAAAGCAGAACCGATTCACTAAATACAAAACCACTACTATTGCAAAGGATGTAAATGATTCGATAGTAGCATATGTCAATGAGCATTCAGATACTCTTACCGGCATATCAGTTGAAGAGGATACCATCCGCAAGTACAACTATCCTGAATATATTTCATCACTCATAGGATACACAGGCAAGATATCTACCGACGAGTATAATGAGCTATCAAAGGATGATGACTCATATACACAAAATGATATGGTAGGTAAGTCAGGCTTAGAGCAGTACTATGAGAGCTATCTGCGAGGCAAAAACGGCGAAAAGCAGGTCTATGTAAACAATGTCGGTAAGATAAACGAGGTAATAAGTCAGGAGAATCCTGTTTCCGGCAATGATGTCTACCTGAGTATTGACATCAAGCTGCAGGAGGCCACATACAAGCTATTGGAGCAGGAGATAGCAGGAATCGTTTACTCCAAAATAAAGTCCGGTGAAATACCTATAGGCGATGTCTACTTTGCACTGATCAACAACAATGTAGTTGACCTGACACATTTCAATGCACCGGATGCATCAGCTACTGAGCAGGCTATATACAATTCCTTCAGCGGTCAGCTGCAGGATGCACTATCAACTATAGACAGTGAGCTTGAAGGTGGTACAGCAGGCACTGCTTCCATGTCGGAGCAGACACTTGATTATTTTACATGTGTTATGTCAGTGCTAAATGATGACGGACTGCTTCTGAGTAAACAGATAGATACCTCTGATTCCACATACACCTCATGGAAGGCAGGCACGCTCTCGCCGCGTGATTATCTCAAATACTGCATCTCAAAGCAGTGGATAGACATCACAAAGCTTGATGTAAATCAGAAATATGCTGATTCAAGTGAAATTTACACAGCACTGTGTTCATATATCAGGGATGCCATGACTGACAATAAAGACTTTGCCAAAATCATTTACAAATACATGGTAAATTCAGGGGCAGTCACAGGACAGCAGCTGTGCCTTCTTCTTTTTGACCAGGGTGTACTCGATTATGACGATGCAACTGTAAATAATATCGCCAACGGCTCCATCAGTCCATATGCATTTCTTATGGACAAAATAAACAATATAGAGATAACACCTGCACAGCTGGCTCTTGACCCGTGTACAGGCTCCTGTGTCATAACTGATGCAAAAACAGGACAGCTAAAGGCTTTAGTCAGCTATCCGGGCTATGACAACAACAAGCTGGCAAATACTGTAGATGCCGATTACTACCAGTCTCTCAGAGAGGACAAGTCCAACCCGCTATGGAATTATGCAACCCAGGAGCAGACTGCACCGGGATCTACCTTCAAGATGGTATCAAGCACCGCAGGTCTTGCCGAGGGAGTCATTGATACTTCATCGAAGATAAATTGTACCGGAATATTTACAGAAATCAGCAATCAGCCAAAATGCTGGATTTATCCGGGTGCGCATGGTATGGACAACGTATCGGAAGCATTAAGGGATTCATGTAACGTATTCTTCTACACAACAGGCTTCAGGCTTGCAAGCAAGGACACCGGTTCATATGACGATGAAAACGGTATGAAATACATACAAAAATATGCATCTATATACGGACTTGACCAGAAATCAGGTGTTGAGATAGTAGAAAAGACGCCGTCCATTGCTACACAGTATCCTGTAATGGCAGCTATCGGACAGAGTAATAACAACTATACGACTATTTCTCTTTCAAGGTACGTAACAGCAGTTGCTTCCGGAAAGCTTTATGACTACAAGCTGATGAACAAAATTGTGGATGCAGACGGCAAAACAGTCAAACAGTATGATTCAAAATCAACCGATATATCAGGCACACTCACTCAAAGCCAGTGGGATGCCATCCATCAGGGAATGCGTATGGTGGTCGAAGACCTGCACGATGTATTTGGCGGCTTTACAGGCGTTGAGGTGTCCGGTAAGACAGGAACAGCACAGCAGGTTGAGACAAGACCAAACCATGCACTGTTTGTAGGATACGCTCCATCAAGCGATCCTGAAATTACAATAGCTACACGTATATCATATGGATACAGCTCACACAATGCTGCAGCTGCATCCAGAAATATAATTTCATATTATTATAATCTGGAGTCACTTGACGATTTACTCGCAGTCAAGGCTGAGGGTGTTAACTCATCAGGCTCAAGTGCCAGAACAGACTAGGAGGTTTATTTTTGTGAGTGAAGCAATAGTTTTCACTTCAGGAAAAGGCGGTGTTGGAAAAACTACGGTTATTTCCAATATCGGAGTTGAACTTTCACAGTTAGATAAAAAAGTCATCATGCTCGATACAGACATGGGACTTCGCAATCTGGACCTGGTAATGGGAATAGAGGACAAGGTCAATTACAATATCCTCGACATCTTAAACCAATCATGCCGTATCAGACAGGCAATCATACGCAATAAAAAGTATCCCAATCTATATGTAATTCCTGCAGCACCTTCCATGGATACGTTATGCAGCTATGAGGCACGCTTCAAGATACTTATAGAGGAGCTTAAAGCAAGCTTTGATTATTGTCTGATAGATTCTCCGGCGGGTATCGACAGCGGCTTTTGGTTTTCAGTCTCACCTGCAGACCGTGCGATAGTAGTTACCACACCGCATGTATCTGCCATACACGATGCAAGGCGATGCATAAGCCTGCTCGACAGCGCACATCTTGACGATATATCAGTCATTGTTAATGCATATGACAAGCATATGGTAAGAAGACATCAGATGATATCCGATAATGATATTACAGCACTTCTTTCTACCAGGATTATCGGCACTATTCCCTATGACAAAAGTGTTATCATTTGCCAGAACAGAGGAATACCTGTCCGTGAGGCCAAAAGCAGGCTTGCTCCTGTATTTGCCCATATATCCGGTCAGATAATCCATTCCTCTGACGATATGAGAGGTGCCGCTGTATGATGCATAAATTTTCCAAAACAGGAGAATACGCCAAGAAAAGGCTTAAAATAGCACTTGCAGAAGATAGGAGCACAATATCTGCTTCTGACAATATGACACAGATTAAAAAAGAAATAAAAAGCGTGATACAAAGACATATGAATATAAACGATGAAGCTTACGAAGTCCGGATTATCATGCGCGACAAAAAATCAATTAATAACCTTTAATAAAATACCTTTTGACCATCATGTCATTAGTATTAGAATTAAGATTACAGAGATAACAGATAGGAAGTAACAAAATGCTCAAACAGTACAGACTAAAGAATTATCACTTTCAATTAGTAGTATACATAATAGCTTTGTCGATTATAGGCATCCTGCTGATAGGCAGTGCCAAGCACTCCGTACAAAGCAAGCAGATAATAGGCTTTATAATGGGACTGACTATTATGATAGTGCTTTCCCTTATAGATTACTCATTTCTGCTCAAATTCGTGTGGATATACTATGCAGGCATGAATGTGCTACTGTTGCTTGTTCTGTTTGCAGGTGATGATGCTAAGGGTGCACAGCGGTGGTTTAAGATAGGAGGTATCAGATTCCAGCCGTCAGAGATTGCCAAAATTATACTGATTTTGTTCTTTGCCTATTTCTTTTCCAGGTTTGAGGATAGTATAAACACAGTAAGGACTCTGGTATTATCTGTAATTTTTGCCGGTATCCCTTTATTCCTTATCTTAAAGCAGCCGGACAACTCAACGACAATTCTTACTGCATTAATTTTCGCTACCCTCTTGTTTATTAGCGGATTAAGTTATAAAATAATAATGCCGGTACTTGGAGTTTCAGTACCGATAGTTTTGATAGTGATAAGCTATATATATACACATGCCGATGCACTCATCAAAAAAGGCTTTTACCCTGCTACACGTATAATGTCGTGGCTTGACCCAACAAATTACGCTGATACAGCAGCACAGCAAAGGAACTCTATCTGGGCTATAGGCTCAGGACAGTTGTTTGGCAAGGGACTTAACAACTCTGTTGTAACCTCTATGAAGAATACCAACTACATCATAGAGCCTCAAACAGATTTTATATTTGCTGTTGCCGGAGAGGAGCTTGGCTTTATTGGTACAATCAGTATAATAATTCTTTTGCTTCTTATCGTAATTGAGTGTATACTTATAGCAAGGAAGGCAAAGGACACAAGCGGAAAGCTCATATGCTGTGGCATGGGAGCACTTATAGGCTTTCAGGCCTTTATCAATTTGTGCGTAGCCACAGGTCTTATGCCCAATACCGGTATGACTCTTCCCTTTGTCAGTTATGGACTTACGTCACTTGTTTCACTGTACATGGGAATGGGAATTGTCCTGAATGTTGGATTACAGCCGAAGAAATATTCATAGGGAGGTTAGCAATGAACATAGGATTAGTTGCACATGATTCAAAGAAAAAACTGATGCAGAACTTCTGCATAGCATACAGAGGTATCTTAAGCAAAAATAATTTGTACGCGACAGGCACCACAGGACGTCTGATAGAGGAGGTTGCAAACCTCTCAGTACACAAATATCTTGCAGGACACTTAGGAGGCATCCAGCAGCTTGGAGCACAGATTGAGCACAATGACATAGACCTTGTCATCTTTCTGCGTGATCCATTAAAGCCTAAGCCACACGAACCTGAGGTAAACAGTATTTTCCGTATTTGTGATGAGCATAATATACCACTTGCCACCAATCTGGCTACAGCAGAGCTGCTCATTTTATCATTGGACAGAGGAGATCTTGACTGGCGTGAGATGTACAAGTAAACAAAGATTTAAACGACTGCTATGTCTGACATGCATAGCAGCGGTTTTTATGACAGGCTGTGGTACAAAGATTGAGAATGCATATGATACTTATTCCACAGATTATATAAATGGATATAACGGAAGTAATTTTTTTGCGTCCAACCTTTGCGTCACAAATGATGTCAATTTTGGTCAGGACAATATGCAGTTTGCAAAAACCGCAGAGGGAGCCGGAGCCTTTAATATTGACACTCATCAGGTGCTGTATAGCCAGAATCTGTTTGAAAAGCTATATCCTGCAAGCACTACAAAGATTTTAACTGCATACATAATTCTTAAAAACTGTGATTTAAATGCGACAGTCACAGTAAGCCATGACGCTGCAAACCCGGGTCATTCATCATCGGTATGCGGCCTAAAGGAAGGCGATGTCATTACAGTGCAGGACTTATTGTATGGGCTCTTACTTGAGAGTGGCAATGATGCGGCAATAGCACTGGCAGAGTACTGCAGTGGTTCTGTAGAAGAATTTGCCAAGCTGATGAACAGCACTGCAAAAAGTTTTGGTGCCACAAACAGCAGTTTTGTCAACCCAAGCGGTCTTCCTGATGAAAATCATTACACTACCATATATGACATGTACCTCATTTTTTCCAATGCCATATCCTTAGAGAGCTTTGTTTCAATCATCAGTTCACAGACCCATGATGTGGCATATACAAATGCCCAGGGCGCGGCTGTTTCAAAGACCTTTAAGAATACCTGCGGCTATCTGACCGGAGCATATACAGCTCCTGAAAACGTCACAGTGACAGGAGGAAAGACAGGCACTACGGGTGAAGCCGGCTATTGCCTCGTACTGCTAAGCCAGAATGCTAAAAATGAGCGCATCATAAGCATAGTTTACAAGGCAGATGGTAAAAAGGATCTTTATAGCTTCATGAATGAAATACTTAGTGGATTTGCTAATTAAATATTGAGTTTTATGGTTATTTATACTATAATAATATAAAAATACAATTATTTTTTATTAATAATCACAATATTTATCCATAGGAGGAATGAGCCATGATAGAAATTATTTGTGGAGACAAGGGCAAGGGCAAGACAAAAGAGCTGTTAGACAAGGTAAATTCATCAATTAAGGGAAATGAAGGTTCCATAGTTTTTCTTGATAAGAGCCAGAAGCACATGTATGAGCTTAATAACCAGGTTCGACTAATCAATGTTATGGACTATCCTATTGACAATTGTGATGAATTTTTAGGATTTATATGCGGAATCATATCGCAGGATCATGATCTGGAGGAGATGTATTTAGACAGCTTCCTTACAATTGCATCACTTGATGATGAGGGGGATATCACCAAGGCAATCGAAAAGCTTGATATCATCAGCGAGAAGTTTAAGGTGAAGTTCATCTTAAGTGTTTCAAGGAATATTGACAAGTTGCCTGAATGTGCCAAGGCAAAGGTTATCATTTCTTTATAAATGATTAATTAGGGGGATGTGTATTTCACATCCCTTTTTTAAGGAGTAAAATTGTGTCCCAAAAGAATAAAAAAATACTGAAATATCACACCGGCTTCAATCTGAATATCGGTTTTATAGTGTTTTTTGTAATAATAATCTATGTGATTTTTCACATATTTACGTATTTCACCTCAAACCCGGTATCTGAATACGAGGTACAACAGGGTACTATAGCGACCAACAACATATATAAGGGCATGATAATCCGCGAGGAAAGTGTAGTGTATGCTGAGGAATCAGGAAACCTCAACTACTTTGTGTCAAACGGCTCAAAGGTTGCAACAAGTGATGTTGTCTACTCTGTTGATACAGACGGCTCCATTGCAACCCAGATTACCGGTGCTCAAAATGATGCTTCCGCCATCACTGACGAGGCTGCCGGGAAGATTATCACTGACATAAACAGCTTTTCATCCGGCTACAACAGACGATACTTTTCAAAGGTTTATACCTTCAAAAACGATCTGTCTGCACAGCTGACACAGGTTCTCAGTCAAAATGCACTGACAAGCCTGGCAGATACTATCAGTACTGCTGAGGCTAACAACACCTTCTATACATATAAGCCGACAGCTCCCGGAATAGTCTATTACGGAATAGACGGCTATGAAGATGTCACTACAGACAGCTTCACTCTGGATCAGTACAACAACACTAATTATGAAGAGACTGATTTAACCGACAACAGCACCATCAATCAGCTGGATCCTGTTTATAAGCTGATTACAAGTGAGAACTGGAATATACTCATAAATGTTCCTGACAATGTTGCCAAGAGCCTGAATGACAAGTCAGTCATAAAAATCAGATTCTGCGATGATGACTATACAACCACGGTATCGTTCAGCCTTTTGAAGAAGGATGATGCTTTTTTCCTGAAGCTGAATATGAAAAACTCGCTCATCCGCTACATAAATGAGCGTTTTACCAATATAGAGCTCGTGCTTGGAGCAGACACAGGGCTTAAAATACCTAATTCAGCTATAACCAAAAAGGAATTTTTCACTATCCCAAAGGATTATTTCACTGCAAGCGGCGATTCCGATGATTCATCGCTCATGATAAAGGATAAAAGCAGTGGCTCAGTTAATATAGTCAGTCCAACAATATTCAGCCAGAATGATGACTTTTATTTCGTAGATGATGAATATCTTAAGGACGGCGATATCATTGTAAAGCCTGATTCTTCGTCAACCTACAGGGTGGGAACAGATAAGGACAAGCTCACAGGTGTCTACAATATCAACAAAGGATACGCTGTGTTTAAGCAGATAAAGGTACTTGCATCAAACGATGACTACACAATTGTAGAAGCCAAAACGCCATATGGCATTTCGCTTTATGACCATATAGCCCTGGATGGCAAATCCGTGAAGGAAAACCAGACCATAACCAAATAATTATTGGTAATAAATATTATTGAAAATATACAGAAAGGACAGATTTTATGTTAAAAGACAACTTACATCAGGTTCAGCAAAATATAAAGGCTGCATGTGACAGAGCTCACAGAAACTATAGTGATGTCACACTAATTGCAGTCAGCAAAACCAAACCTGTTGAGATGCTCAGTGAGATATACGATGAGGGCATCCGTGAGTTCGGCGAGAATAAAGTACAGGAAATGTGTGAAAAGATGGAGGTTATGCCAAAAGATATTCACTGGCACATGATTGGGCATCTTCAGACCAACAAGGTGAAGTATATAGTTGGAAAAACATCACTTATCCACTCTGTAGATTCACTGCATCTGGCAAAGGAGATACAAAAGCAGGCCATAAAGCATGACTGCAGCTGCGATATACTGGTTGAGGTCAATATTGCAGGAGAGGAATCTAAGTTTGGCACATCACGAGATGAGGCTATCTCTTTAGTTGAAGAAATTGCTAAACTGGACCATATCCATATAAAAGGACTTATGACTATAGCACCATTTGTAGATGATCCTGAGGATAACAGACAATACTTTAGAGATATTAAGCAATTATCAGTTGACATAGCACAGAAAAACATAGATAATGTCAGTATGAATGTTTTGTCCATGGGTATGACAGGAGATTACACAGTAGCAATAGAAGAGGGCGCAACAATGGTACGTGTCGGTACCGGAATATTTGGAGAGCGCGACTACAGCAAGGCTAACTGATACTTTGCATATGCTATACACAAAATAAAAATAGAAAAGGAATATAGAAATGAGTTTCATAGATAAGATTCTTGACAAAATGAGTTTAAATTCTGAGGACGATGAGGAATTCGATAACGAGGATTATTACCTTGATGATGAGGAAGAAGAAGAGCTTCCAAGAAATCCTTTCCGCAGAAAAAAAGAGGCTGCTGAAGAGGAACCGGCCATAAAAAGCACAAGGCGTGATACAACACCAAAGGAGAAGCCTGTTAAGACTACATCCAAGATTACACCAATATCAAAATCATCCAGAAAGCAGGTATCATCAGACATGGAAGTTTGCGTAATAAAACCAAGTTCAATTGAAGACGAAATAGAAATAACAGACACATTACTTAACGGACGTACAGTCGTCATCAACATGGAGGGACTTAATGTCGATGTGGCACAGCGCATCATAGATTTCACATCAGGCTCAGCATATGCCCTGCACGGTAATCTGCAGAAGATATCCAACTTTATCTTCATCGCCACACCACACGGAGTAGATATCTCAGGAGATATCCAGAGTCTCATGGATTCATTTGATCTCCCTGGTTCATCTTATTAAGCGGAGTCTCTAATCAGCTATGAAGAAAAATAAAACAAAAAAACAGATGCGTACAGCAGGCATCATTGCATTGATTCTTGTAGCAATTGACCAGCTTACAAAGTATCTGGCTGTTATAAACCTAAAACAATCATCCACGGGTGTGTTTGTTCTCATTCCGGGAGTTTTCGAGTTCAGATACCTGGAAAACCAGAGTGCTGCGTTTGGTGTTGATCTGCTTTCAATAATACAGAATATCTTTCATTTTACATATTGGTCTGAGAATCCATTGGCATTTTTGCGTGCCAAAATGATTTTTTTCTCAGTGATTACTATTGCAGTTGTTATACTTTTGTGTGTATGGTATCGCAAAATACCTGTCTCAAAACGTTTTAGACTGCTGAATGTTGTTGTAATACTGTTTGTTGCAGGTGCACTCGGCAATCTGATAGACCGTATTGTAAATAATTATGTGGTTGATTTCTTTTATTTTAGCCTGATTAATTTTCCGATATTCAATGTAGCTGATATATACGTCACTGTAGCGGCATTTATGTTTATCATACTCGGGCTGTTTTACTACAAGGAGGAGGATTTTTCCTTAATCTTCCCTGACAAAAAACATGATGGAAAGCATGAAAATTAGTGCGGTATGCGCTTTTTAAAGTGTGCAATGTAGTTTTAAATAGTTACTAAAATAAAAAAAGAGAAAGCTTCACTATGAATAGAGATACATTTGAAGTCCAGAGTGAACAGGAGGGAGAACGACTGGATAAATACCTAAGCAGCATTTATCCGGATATTTCTCGCTCCTTTTTTCAACGGATACTAAAAGAAAATCAAATATTGGTAAATGATAAGCCCCAAAAGGCAAATTACAGGCTAAAGACTGATGACATAGTAGATGTCACAATTCCTGATGCCGTACAGACACCTATCCTGCCACAGGACATTCCTCTTGACATACTCTATGAGGATGATGACGTACTGGTAGTCAACAAGCCAAAGGGCATGGTTGTACACCCATCAGCAGGGCATTACAGCGATACTCTTGTAAATGCCATAATGTACCACTGTAAGGACTCTTTAAGTGGCATAAACGGCGAAATACGGCCCGGTATAGTGCATCGCATAGACATGGACACCACCGGCTCCCTTATTGTCTGCAAGAACGATGAAAGCCATATAAAGATATCGGAACAGATAAAGGACCATAGCTGCAACCGTATATACGTGGGCATTGTCTGTGGCAATGTAAAGGATGATGAGGGCACAATAGAGGGCGCCATAGGCAGGAATCCCAATGACCGCAAGAAAATGGCCATCAATGAGAAGAATGGCAAGCCGGCTGTTACACATTATAAGGTGCTTGAACGCTTTGGTGACTACACATATATGCAGTTTAAGCTTGAGACCGGCAGAACACACCAGATACGCGTGCATATGGCAAGTATTAATCATCCCTTGCTTGGAGATATGCTGTATTCGAGCTATTCACCTACCAAAAACCGGTTTAAAGGCCTGGAAGGACAGTGCCTGCATGCTAAAACTATAGGGTTTGTTCATCCAAAAACCGGCGAATACATGGAATTTGATGCACCTTTACCAAAATACTTTGCCAATTTGCTTGAAGTGTTATATAATATAAATAACAAATAAATTGAATTATCACATAGTGATGTATTAATTATTTATATAAGGGGGTCTGAATTATGGGATCAAACGAAATTTACACAATAGGAAGAGAATTTGGAAGCCTCGGAAAACAGGTCGGACAAGATTTAGCTAAAAGACTTGGAATTAAATTTTATGATAAAGAGCTCTTACAGAATGCAGCTAAGGAATCAGGACTTTGCGAGGAAATATTTGAGTCGCATGACGAAAAGCCTACAAACAGCTTTTTATATTCGCTGGTCATGGACACCTACACAGGTGGCTCTTATTCCACAGCACCGTTTCTTGATATGCCTCTGAATCACAAGGTATTTTTAGCACAGTTTGATGCTATCAAAAAGATTGCGGCAAATGAATCCTGTGTTATTGTAGGCCGCTGTGCAGATTATGCTTTAGCAGACGAGCCGCATTGTCTCAATATCTTCATACGTTCCAACATGGACGACAGAATTAAAAGAATCAGTGAAAGACTCAATGTCCCGGAGAACAAGGCTAAGGACATAATTAAGAAAAAAGATAAAGAGCGCTCAAGCTATTACAATTACTACACCAGTAAAAAATGGGGAGACGCAAGAAGCTATGATTTGTGCCTGAACACAAGCCAGATATCAGTTGAGGACTCAATCGAGCTTATACTTAAATACAGGGAATGCATGAGAAGTCACAATAAATAATTGCATAATAAATAATTGTATTGTTGTATAGAAAGCTATTGATTTAAAGCCATCGGAACTGATGCAAATAGAGGTTTCGGTGGCTTATTCTTGTATTATTATATATTGTTGTACGTATCGAAATTGCAGGTATTATGCAAAAAATAAGCAGATGTATGCTTTTGTTGTAGTACTTTAGTACTTTTATAGGGCCATTTATTCGTTAAACTTGTGTTTAGCGAATAAATATATGTAGTTAGAAACACTACCTATTCGCATAATCAACATTATGCGAATAACTAAATTTGACTATTTACTACTACCGCTGTAACTTAAAAAAATTTTTCTTCAAGTAAACTTAAGTAACTAAAAAAAATTTTTTCAGAAAAAATGCAAAAAATGAATTTTATTTCCGTAGTAACTTAAATTTAGAAATATTTTTCCTCTGGAAACGAAAAAAGCACGGCTTGCGCCATGCTTAATTTCGTCAAATATCTGATTTTTTTATTTCCGTCCTAGTCATTTACGTTGTAATCTGTAACTTTTCCGTCTCGGATGTACCATACTGAGCTATTATTAAGATATGTCATCGGTATTCTTTCTGAAACTCCCGGGCCGTAAGCATGAACACTTCCTTTTGGTGCCGTAATATCATAATATACAACGGTCATTGCAGAACTTACATTGCCCCACATATCAGTGGCAATAGCTTCATACTTGTGAATGCCCTCTGTCGTACATGTGATGGTTGTAACAACTTCGTCTGTGCATCCGTCACTAAACCATCGGTCCCAGCCAATTTCTTTGCCATCCATCTTGATAACACAGCCAGATTTTTTGAGTCCGCTTCCTGTGTCACGCATTCGTATGGTGATGTTTATAGCCTGATTTGTCCATCCGTTTGTAGTTGGCACGACAGTTACTGTTGGCGGAATATTGTCCACCCAGTAGGCATATACAGTCAGGTTGTCTTCAAAATCACAAGTCTTTGTTGCACCCATAGACTCGTTGTAAAACATTGTTCCCTTGCCATTAGGCTCTGTATAATAACCCTTAAATGACCAGCCTTCTTTTAACGGTGCTGACAAAGAATTTTTGTTGTTGTCAACAAGTGGCAGGTCGCTGCCGAATGTAGCTGTTGTTGAATCTGAGCCACCTAAACCGCCCTGCTTGTTAAAACTGATGACCGGTGTACGCGGTGTATAATTCGCATATACAGTATGTGTGTTTTTTGCATTAAACATTACTGTATCTTTTGTGATAGCAACCGTGTGGTTTGCATTAGGTGTCTGCATTAACGGGTTTATGCCATCTGCAAACTTGTTTCCTTCACCATTAGCCGATGTGAAATATCCGGTAAAATCATAACCAAATTTCTTTGGTGAAGTTACAGCACTTATTGATGCCGGATTATTTACAACTTTTTCACTCTGAGCTGTGTATCTGATACCATATTTCTCATATACCTTATCTGTGCCGCCACTTCCTCCAACAGGATTCAGTGTTACTTCATATTCCTTCGGCTCTTTCTGTGCATAAAGCTTAACCACTCCGCCAGGTACGGTTGTCAGGTTTTTAACTGTCTGCTTTGAGCTGTATGTTGTTCCATTTCCGTCTTCTTGTGTATTCCAGTTCTTGAATACATAATTGTCCCACGAAACAGATGTGCCGTCATATGTACTGAAGTTCTTGTCATAAGTACATGTCTGGCGCATGATAACATTTCCATCCTTATAGTAGTCAACATAATATGTGTTAGGTGTTACCTTTGCTACAAGGGTTGTGTTGCCGCCTATCGCATAGGATGTAATCTGTCCGCCAAAACCAACTGCATAGTTTGTTCCGGATTTTTTCCATACTGTTTCAAGAGTGTAGCCAGGCTTTGTAATTGCAACATTTAATGCGCTTATTGGGGCGAATGATGTTACATTCTGCGAATACGCAGATCCCCTCGAATTAACGACACCTCCGCCTGAATTTGTTTTCAAACCGCTAGACAAAGAAGTGTTCTCAACAGCATTGCCATTTCCATCCACAATCTTATATCGGACATTGTATTTCATTGCGCTTATATCACAATTTCTTCCAGAATGGAAATCACTAAACGCATCATACGAAGCTGAACTCCATGAAGCACAATTCTTCAGTGCATTGTAGCCGCCATTTTCATCCATGAAACATACAAAACCACTTGCATTAACAGTTCCGTTTGAGTTTTCTCCTGTAAGCGATCCGCTTGGGCTGCTGTTTGCCGGTACTTTTGTCATTATCGGGTGTGCCACAATATGATATGATGAACCGCCGTATATCGCTGCTGCTATACTGCTGTTCTGGGCACACATTCTGTTATAGACCGTCTTTAAGTCTATGGTATACAGAATATAATAGTAACCATCACTCTCACACTCTCCTAATGCCCCTGCTGGCCTTTTGATTGTGTTGTTGAGTATCAGGTCACATTTCTGCGAATATCCACTTCCCGATATAACAAGTCTCCAGCCAAGAGTTCTGTATTTCAGATGAGATGAGCTTGATGCTTTGTTGCTCTTTGTTACCCAGAATAACTCTGAGTTATCTGGTGTCGTGTAAATTTTTCTTGTTTCCGAAATAGAATCATACACTTGCTTAGCATTTTGATACAAATGGTAATTTTTGGTTTCGGCCGCTTGTACAGGAATTACTGGCAAAGCAGTTAATGTAACTATTCCTGCTACGATAATTGCTCCCGCACGTTTTGCAATCTTTTTTAACCTACTTAGCATAAAAATCCTCCTTTCTTAGATATTTGTAAATTTTACTTACAGTATAAGTATGATTTTTTCTTTTAAAAAAAATAAGACATCCCAAAAAGAGATGTCTTATCCTCTATAGCATTTACTGCTTTTACCAACTTATATCTTTAGCATCTTCCCATTCCCATGTAGATTCGTTAAAGATTGAGCCACTGACCGCTTTGGCGACATTTGGACGCATATCGTAAATGACATTGGCATTTTCATTATCAATTCTTGCAGTTATGCCACTAACATAATAAACGCCATGCTCCCAGCCACCGCCGTCCCAATTGCCTGTATATGAGCTTCCTAATTTGTTTTTTACAAACGCATCAGCTGCTGCATTAGCTTCCGATTCCGTCTTGTAACAAGCCTTATAAGCGCCTCTGCTATCCCACTGAATCACTCCATACTGCACATTATTATTAGCAGGCTCGCTCACGGTATTGTCTCCGTTTTCCGGATTGCTTGCAGGTGCTGAACTGCCACCTGATGAGCTGCTGTTGTGCTTCTTTCCTGATGAGGTGTTATTCTTCTTTGAACCACCGTTGTTCTTTCCGCTTCCCTTGTTAGCAGAGCTGCTGTTCTCAGCCACTTCCTGTTTCTTCACGTTTCCGTTCACACTGATTGAAGTCTGGTTTCCTGCAGAATCCCCTGCGTCAATCTTGAAGCTGTAGCCATTACTCTTATCGAGCGTCTTGGTATAGTCGCCGTCTGCCAGCTTTCCACGGGTGTTGTCTGTTACATCAAAAACTACCTCTGATACATCATTTATATCTTTCTCAAGCTCAATTGTGCTTCCGTCAGCAAGCTGCTGGCCGTTGTATGATACAACAGGCGCTGTCTTGTCGCAGATTACAAGGAACGACACATCTGCTGTATTGCCGCCTGCATCTGTGGCTGTTACTGTTGTAAGATAGAAGCCCTCGCCCATGTTTTTGAGGTCATCTGTTGTCTGGGCTGCACTTTCAATACCGTCAGCCTTTTCGGTACCGTCGGTTTTCTCTGTGGCATCCTTTTGGTCAGCCTTCTTGTCCTCTTTTTTGTCGCTCTTTTTTGAAGCTTCAGCCTGCTTTGCGGCTTCTGCGTCATTTACGGTCTTTACCTGCTCAAGATAGCCTGCAATTGACTGGTCGTTTACCTCGGCAAGGTCTCCGAGTTTCTCAGCTTTTGTGGAATACTTAAGGTCTGTGATGTCTGTTGCATCGACATACTGTGACATGTCTGTGCTCATGTCGTTGACATATGTATATCCGCTGTTTGCAACATCTCCTTTTGCCTTGATTTCTGGTGCAACAGTATCCTGCACAGCTACCTTCACCTTGTAATCCTTTGCATCATTACCTGTGCCGAATGTAACCTTTACGGTGTACTCTCCCACCTTGTCAGTGTTTACCGCTGTCGCATCGAACTTGTACTCATCATCGCTGATAGCGTCTCCGTTTGAGTGCTTGAAGTAGTCTGATACCTTGAAATTGAAGGTGTCACCTGCCTCAACTTTCATTTTGTCCTTTGTCTGCTCTATGCTGTCAGACTTGCCGCAGCCTGTGAATAATGACGCTGTCATTGTTCCACACAGGAGGGCCATTAAAATTTTCTTTTTCATTGATATTTCTCCTTCTCTGCAATCTGATCTGTGTTTCATGGAACTAAAATCTGTTCCTTTTTTACATATATAGTATGTTAGATTTCATTTTTGCAAATGGCCTTCTATATAAGATTTTTTCTTTTTCAGGCATATATCTGAATTTGCCCTTAAAAAACCACTACATGTAGTATAACATAATTATTCGTAGGAGTATAGCACTAATTTACTATCATTTTATATTTTGATAGTGAACACAATAATTTATAAACCTTATTTCATTCTACTGACAAATATGACTAATCTTTTTTCTCGTTCACTATAAAAAACAGAAGACCGCGAACGGTCTCCTGCTAATCGTGTGATACAAAAAAATTATTCTTCGTATGCCTCAACGTATGTCTTGAAGTAGTCCTTTAATATACTGCTTCCTTTGTCCATGTCTGTTAATGACTGGAATTTTCCACATCTGTTATTTTTCAGATATTTTATATTATTAAACACAAAAAGACGGTTGAAAAATTATCCGTCTTATATTATAATCGAGATAAAGAAAGAGTTGATCGGATATAAAACTTCCGATTGCCTCAGTAGATAAAAATCTTAATTAAGAAATAGCACTACTTTGGTCGGTGGGTGCTATTTTCTTTTATTGTGTCCATCTATGTATGCCAGTGCAGTAAAGATTACAAGCAACAGAGTTAATACTTCCATTGTGTTCATGATTACCACGCCTCCTCTCCATCCGGACATAAACAGCATGTCCTTCTGTACTAGGGGCAACCGAAAAATCACACCCGACTCTTTCCCTATTCGATTATGAAGGTATTATAACAGATTGTGAAGCTCATCTCAATTACAAGCTTTGAAATTTTATAAAAAGACGGTTGAAAAATCAGCCGTCTTTTATATTTGGAATTTATGATTTTATTATAAAATAGATAACACATCCTCCGCAATCTGCTCTGCCGTCAGATGATTATCCTTAAGCACCGCATCCACATTATACCTGTCAAGAAATTCCTTCTTCAATCCATAATTCATCACTTTCATATTGCTTGCACCATAGAATCGTGCGATTTTTTCACCAAAGCCGCCATCTAAAATACCATCCTCTAAAGTAATAACAGTATCATGATTTTGCTTAAGCTTAGTCAAAAGCGCCTCATCCAATCCGGTGATGTAATACGGATTGATTACAGTTGCGTTGATTTTGGCTTCTTCTTTAAGAAGCTTCGCAGCCTCCTTTGCCAGTTCAAAGAAGGTTCCCAGACCGATAATCGCAATCTTTTCTCCTGTCTGAGCCACCTCATATCTATTGAGTCTGCCAAAATCCTTTGTCACCCTTGAGCCATCTGAAATCATCGGTCCGCCCGGCAGCTTTATTGCAACCGGATAAGATGTCTGCTCCATACTCCAGTCGAGCATGGCCAGATACTCTTCCTTTGTTGTCGGTGCCAGATATACCAGATTTGGAATATTTGAAAGCATCGGAATATCCTGAAAGCCTAAGTGTGTAACGTCATTCATTCCATATACGGAACCCTGATATATTACCATTGTAATCGGACTGTTATTGATGCAGACATCCTGTGATACCTGGTCAAAGGTTCTCTGTACAAACGAACTGTATACACCATAAAATGGTTTACCACCATTTACTGCGACACCTGATGCCAGTGCCACTGCAGTCTCCTCTGCAATACCTACATCGACAAACTGACTGCCAGCTTCTTTTCTCTTATCCTCTGTAAAGCCCATAACAGTCGGCGTACCGGAAGTAATTGCAACAACAGAAGAATCATTTTTCATCTTTTCAAGCAGATATTCACAGGTCACAGAAGAATAATCCTCTTCCACATTGTCAAATAGTGGCTTTCCTGTTTCTATATCGAATGGACCGCTGTAATGCCACTGCTCCTTACATTTTTCTGCTGGTGCATAGCCCTTGCCCTTAAGTGTGTTTATATGCACTACAACCGGTTTAATGCTGTCCTTGACCTCTTTAAATGCCTTAATAAGAGCTGCAACATCGTTGCCCCTGTCCACATACACATAGTCAAGTCCCATAGCCTTAAACAGATTGCATTCTGTCTGACCGTCAGTCTTTCGAAGCAGAGCAAGATTCTGATAGAGACCTCCATGATTTTCAGCAATCGACATATCGTTGTCATTTACTATAATAATAAAATTGCTTTGAAGCTCAGCAGCAAAATCAAGTCCCTCAAGTGCTTCTCCTCCGCTTAATGAGCCGTCTCCGATGACAGCAATCACATTGCCGTTTTCACCCTTTAAGTCCCTTGCCTTTGCAAGACCTGCAGCCAGACTGACCGACGTTGATGTATGTCCAACTGTAAAAAAATCATGCTCGCTCTCATTTGGATTTGTATAGCCGGACACATCATCATAGTGCTGTTCAGACAAATACGCTTCCTTACGCCCCGTAAGCATCTTATGAGGATAACTCTGGTGCGATACATCATAAACAATCTTGTCCTTAGGTGATTCAAATACATAATGTAAAGCGATTGTCGCTTCAACCATTCCGAAATTCGGCCCAAAATGTCCGCCATGCTTACTTGCTCTTACCAAAAGGGCATCTCTTATCTCCTGCGCCAGCACCGGCAGTTCATCTATCTTAATTTTCTTTACATCTTCTGGTCCGTTAATTTTCTCAAGATACATATTATATTTTGTCCTCCTATTTGTCCCAGGTCAATTCACCTGTCTTTATCGCATTCTCGTATTTAGAAATTTTATACTGTAAGCGTTCCATCGTATTTTCAATCTGTTTTTTCTGCTCATCAAGCTGCTCGTATTGCTCCTTGAGAAGCTGACACCTTGCTTCAAATGTGGCATCTCCCATCTGAAAAAGCCTAATATATTCTATAAGCGCCTCAATCGGAACTCCGGCATTGCGCATACATATAGTGTGCTCCACCCAGCTGATATCTGATTCGGTATAATCGCGTATACCTCCTGCAGTCCGTGCAATCTGTGGAATCAGGCCTATGCGTTCATAATACCTGAGTGTATCAGTAGACACACCAAAACGCTCACTCACTTCCTTGATAGTCACTCACATCGCCTCCTTTTTGATTGTTACAATGAAACTATATCACTTGGAGTCCACTCCAAGTCAAGAGCTTTTCATATGTTCTGTATACATAAGAAAATTATCGTGTTATAATCTCAATAATAAAATTTAAAAAGATTTACACTTGGAGGAAAAATATGAACTATACAGAATGTATCGAAAATGCCAGACCACGTCTTGGAAAATACTGCAAGGCCTGTCCTGAATGCAACGGCCGCGCATGCAAAAACCAGATGCCGGGTCCAGGCTCAAAGGGTATCGGTGACACAGCCATACGAAACTACGACAAATGGAAACAAATCCGTGTAAACATGGATACTATTGCCGAAAATAAGCCTGTAGACACCTCTCTCTCCCTCTTCGGCCGTACCTTTAAATATCCGGTATTTGCAGGTCCTGTAGGTGCGGTACAGCTGCACTACGGAGACTGTCTGGATGATGTAACATACAACGATATCCTCGTGTCAGCCTGTGCAAAGAACGGCATCGCAGCTTTCACAGGCGACGGAACTGACCCAAATGTCATGGTTGCAGCCACCAAGGCTATCAAAAATGCTGATGGTGCAGGAATACCTACCGTAAAGCCATGGAACATTGAGACCATACGTGAGAAAATGGAGCTGGTACATGAATCAGGCGCATTTGCAGTAGCTATGGATATCGATGCAGCCGGTCTTCCATTCCTCAAAAATCTTGATCCGCCAGCCGGAAGCAAAACAGTTTCAGAGCTTTGCGATATCATACAGATGGCTGGAACCCCATTTATTGTAAAGGGAATTATGACCGTAAAGGGTGCGCTTAAAGCAAAAGAGGCAGGCGCAAGCGCTATTATTGTATCAAATCACGGTGGACGTGTGCTGGATCAGTGTCCTGCCACTGCTGAGGTGCTTGAAAGCATCGTAAAGGCGCTTGAAGGCTCAGGCATTAAGATTCTTGTAGATGGTGGCATCAGAAGCGGCACAGACGTCTTTAAAGCCCTTGCACTGGGTGCAGACGGAGTTCTTATCGCAAGACCGTTTGTAACGGCTGTATACGGCGGTAAGGCCGATGGTGTACGTGCATACATAGACAAAATCGGTACAGAGCTTGAAGACACCATGAAGATGTGCGGTGTATCTTCGCTCGATGAAATCACAAGGGACTGTGTGATGACCTTCTAGTTTAAAAACATGCTTCATGACTTTTTGTTTTTATATAAATTCTTCATACAAAAGCACCATAACAGGCATCGTCACTACAGCACAAAGCGTTGTCACTACATTTATTGCGCTGGCATACCTTGAATCATTGCCATACACCTGACACATCTGTGTGACAGTCGATGCCGAAGGCGTAATAACCGCCAAGAAAACAATAAGCATAATCTTTGGCGCATCTGCAGAAAGATATGCCATATGGCTGATTTTAATAAGAATAAGCGATATCAACGGAACCAGAAGCATCCTAAGAAAGGTAACAAAATACACCCTTCTGTTGGCAAAAACCTTCTTCAAATCCATCCCTGCAAAAAGCATGCCTGTCACAATCATGCTTGCAGGTCCGTTCATACTGCCGACAGAACCGATTGTGTCATTGATAATCTGCGGCAGATGAATCCTTGTAAAGAAAAGCACCACACCTATTACTATGGAAATCATATTGATATTAAGGACAATCTTTCGCCAGTCATAAGAGCTTTCACGGCTTATAATCTTTTTGCAGTGAGTCCACAAAAATACCAGCTGCACACTCATGAAAGCACAGCCGTAAAGCACCCACTCCTGCCCCAGTATAAATGTCACAATCGGAACAATCAGATTGCCTGAATTTGAATAATAAACTGATGCGACCTCCACCTCATTCATATGGAAAAGCCTGCCCATAGCAGAAATGATAAACAGCAAAACTAACTGCAAAATCACCGATGCCACAAATGCAATCAAAAGACCTCTCACTGTTTTTGAAGTGTAATCCACCTGAAAGGCATTGATAATAACACACGGTATAATCAGATACAGTACAATCTTTGATAAAACCTTGCTGTCCTCATCCTTCACAATACCTGCTTTCACGATAATAAAACCCATTAAAATCATGATAAAAAGCTCTATTATCTGTTCCATTAAAAGTATACTGATATGCATAAAAATCATCTCCTGCTCTAAATATCTATGTCTTAAAAGGCATGCATATCTAATTCATAATTTATAAATCTATAATCTCGTAGTCCACTTTGAGCAATCCCACACATCCGTCGCAAGCCCATCATAGAAATCCGGCTCATGGCATACCATCAGTATGCTACCCTTATATTCCTTCAAGGCACGCTTCAGCTCATCCTTAGCATCCACATCCAGATGGTTGGTAGGCTCATCCAGAAGCAGAATATTTGTCTCTCTGTTTATCAGCTTGCACAGGCGTACCTTTGCCTGTTCACCACCGCTTAACACACGCACCTGACTTTCAATATGCTTCGTGGTCAGACCACACTTGGCAAGCGCGCTTCGCACCTCGTACTGCGAAAATGCAGGAAACTCGTTCCATATCTCCTCAATACATGTGGTTGTAACCGACTGATCCATCTCCTGCTCAAAGTACCCTATCTCCAGATAATCTCCAAGTGTAACACTTCCTGAAAGCGGCTTTATCAGCCCAAGAATACTCTTAAGCAATGTCGTCTTTCCGATGCCGTTTGCACCGGTAAGAACAATCTTTTGTCCTCTTTCCATCTCAAGGTCGAGAGCAGATGAAAGCGGATCATCATAGCCAATGACCAGTCCATTTGTCTGGAAAATATATCGCCCCGGAGTACGCGCTGTCTTAAAGTTAAACTCCGGCTTTGGCTTTTCGGCAGCAAGCTCAATAACATCCATCTTGTCAAGCTTCTTCTGACGTGACATCGCCATATTCCTTGTAGCAACACGTGCCTTATTTCTAGCCACAAAATCCTTCAGCTCTTTAATCTCCTGCTGCTGTTTGTTGTACGCAGCCTCAAGCTGGGCTTTCTTCATCTCATAGACTTCCATAAACTTGTCATAATCCCCGACATACCTGTCGAGCTTCTTGTTGTCCATGTGATAGATGAGATTTACCACGCTGTTTAGAAATGGTATATCGTGCGAAATGAGAATAAACGCATTCTCATAATCGTTCAGATATCGCTTAAGCCACTCAATATGCTCTACATCCAGATAGTTTGTAGGCTCATCCAAAAGCAGGATATCCGGCTTCTCCAAGAGGAGCTTTCCCATCAGCACTTTGGTCCTCTGACCACCGCTTAAATCGGTAACGTCTTTATCAAGCCCCAGGTCTAAAAGTCCAAGAGCCCTTGCAACCTCCTCAACCTTTGCATCAATCATATAGAAATCATGCATGGTAAGCATGTCCTGAATCGTGCCGGCTTCCTCCATCAGCTTATTCATCTCGTCCTCGTCCACATCGCCAAGACGCGCATATATGTCGTTCATCTCATTTTCCATATCATAAAGGAAATCAAATGCAGAGGAAAGAACGGAGCCGATAGTCATACCCTTTTCAAGCGCTGTGTGCTGGTCGAGATAACCCACACGCACCTTCTTTGCCCACTCTATTTTGCCCTCATCAGGCATAAGCCTGCCTGTGATAATATTCATAAAAGTCGATTTTCCCTCACCGTTTGCACCGACAAGCCCTATGTGCTCGCCCTTCAACAGTCTGAAGGAAACATCCTCAAAAATAGCACGGTCGCCAAAACCATGGCTTAGGTGCTCTACGTTTAAAATACTCATGTATACCTCTCTTCAAGATTTTATTTTCCCAATATGGCACTTTCTTCAAGATTTAGTCAGCAAGCTCATATTGTTTTGCCAGTCTGTTAAGCTCATCATGAACCTCTTTCACAAGATTTTCCGGGCCTATTATCTTAAAATTATCCCCCATTGCCATAATCCAATGAATAAAAAGCTTGTTATCCGCTACCTTCACAAAAACACGCGAATGAGCTTCATCCTTCTTTAAGATTGTCACATCGGTTCCAAACCTGTCAATCAGGACACCTATAGCGCTGTTTTTGCACAGTATCTCAGCATTAATCTCTTCTCCATTGTACATACCAAACTTCGATTTGCTATAAGAAGCAATATCGAGTTTTTTAAGCTTCTCCCTGCCCTCACGGACTTTATTTTCAATCAGGATATTCTTCATCTTGTCTACACGGTAATGACGAATATCCTTTACTTGTGTATCATGGTCATATCCAATCAGATAGTAATTGCCATCATTCCACAGCAATCCCCATGGACTGACATGATATCTTGCGCCGTCATGCTTCACCTCAAGCTCTTTTTTCGTATTCCACCGGCAATATTGAAAAGAAAGGCTTGAATTATTTGCAATTGCATTGTGTATGGCATCGACATTTTTCATGATGTCGCTGTTCATGGTTTTCACTCTTCCGGCAACATATACCTGACGCTGCAGAGTGGCAGCCTCCTGTCTGCTTGTAAGACTCTCCAGCTTCTTAATAAGCTCATTGGATTTCTCCTCAGTGATGAACTTGGCAGCTGCGACAGAATCCACTAAAAGCTTAAGCTCCGCCAGCTCAAATGCCCTGCCTATCACCTTATAATGGACAGTCCTGCCATACTGCGTCTTTTGGGTTTTGATACCAAAATCATTCAGCTGTGCTATATCATCATACAGACTTTTTCTCGCAGCCGTGACATCGTATGCATGCAGCTTATTTAAAATCTCATCAAGCGTAATATCATGGTTAGCATCAGTATTATTCAAAAGAATTTTGGCCAGATACAAAAGCTTTAACTTTTGATTGCTCCTGGGTTCCTTAGATTGCTTCCCGGCAGTCAGCTCATTGTTTTCCGTTTCACTCATATACACTTATCTCCCCATCAATTTGTATTGTAACTATTCAGAATCACACCACACACATTTGCAAAACCGCACGATACTCGTCACTTGATTATTGCAGCAAGTTTTTCACCACACATCACACCGAGTATACATCCTAAACAGCTCAACAACACATATCCGCACCCAAGCAGGCAGTGATTATGTTCAAACAGATTATAGGATTCTAGCGAAAATGTAGAAAACGTGGTAAAACCACCGCATACACCGGTCTTCCAAAACAAAACCATATTCTTGGATACTCCATCCCTTGCACTTGTGATTCCGACAATAAATCCAATCAGAATTGCCCCGATTACGTTGGTGATTAAAGTCAAAAAGGGAAACTCAGTTTTTAAAGGTATAAGGCTGATGGCATATCTGGCCATTGCACCTACGGCGCCGCCCAGTGCTACAAATAAAAAATTCATGGTGGTTATCTCCTATATGTAAAATACGCGATTCTCTTTTCTCGGAATCACGTCAGGATAATCTCCATCAACATATCCAAGAGCACAATGTCCGATTCCCTCATATTCATCCTCAATACCGAGTGATTTGAGAAGCTCCTTGCCCCAGTCAGACTCAAACTCTTCCTTCGCGCGGTGAATCCAGCAGCTTCCAATGCCAAGATCATGTGCTGCAAGCATGAGATTACCCATCACAAGACTGCCATCATAGACATGTGTAGGCCAATCCTTCTTTCCAAGAACGATAAGAATAACCGGCGCACCATAAAATGGATCAGTGTTACTTCCCATTATGTCGGCATTTCTCTTAGCGATTTCATCCCTTATTTCCTTATTTGTCACCTGAATAATTATGGTGTTCTGTGCACCTCTGCCGTTTGCCGCAAAGGTTCCGGCCTCAATTATCCGGTCAAGGATGTCCTGCGGAATCATGTCCGGTTTGAATTTGCGAATACTTCTTCTGGTTTTCATTTCTTCTAATACTTTGCTCATTATTTTGATCCTCCCATTAATTCAAAAATTTATAATCTCTCTGGCATCATAAAAAGCCGAACCGTCAGCGCCTATTGCAGTCTTTTGATTAATTTCAGTAGATATAATGCATAATACATATTTGTTCCCCCATTTTAAGTATTATGCAGTAATTAAGCATAATTTGCAAGTATGCATAAATACTGCATATGTTATTATTAAGCATCTATATCGTATAATTGTCAAATCAGATTTTTTATCTCATTAAACACTTTTAAGTATCCGTTTGAAATGGTATTTACAACAATTCCTTTAACTTCGCCATCTCATCCTCAGACAACGTAACACCCTTTCCCATCTTCTCGTGCTCCGGTGCCCAGTCTCTGATATCATACTTTGGTTCTCCACCATTCCATGAAATTCTGTTGAGTTCCTTTGTCCATCCTTTGGCACTTTCTGAGAGTGTGCCAATATGTTCTACTATTTCATATTTAAAATCTGCCATTTCTATAAATCCTTTCTGTTAGAATTGATAATATTATATTTGTTATTCATTAGATGTTAGATGATTTTTCCACTCAGCGAGTGGAAAATCTTTTATTTTGCAATCTCATATAATATTCATCAATGAAATAAGTATACTGCTTCCAGATTGTCGACACAGTGTGTCGATAATCTAAAAACTGTGAAAAGCCGCTTCGCATTCTTATATATTACTTTAATAAATCAAAATCGTCTAGTTTGATTTTTGATAAAACAAAACACTGACATAATATTGTTTGTTGTCTTGGTTTTATATAGCGTCACGTAAATTATTCAGTTACTAAAATTAAAGCGTTTCTGCCTGTGCGTGTGCGTCGTTTTACAGTCACGTAAATTATTCAGTTACTAAAATTTGCTAAGCTCGATACGAGGACGTTTAAAGGTTTTACAGTCACGTAAATTATTCAGTTACTAAAATCTGAACTCTTTGCACTCTTCATATGGCTTAGTTTTACAGTCACGTAAATTATTCAGTTACTAAAATCATTTAATTCGTCAAACAAGTATTTCACAAGTTTTACAGTCACGTAAATTATTCAGTTACTAAAATACATGTTCTTTCTTTATCCTCACGATATTTGTTTTACAGTCACGTAAATTATTCAGTTACTAAAATATATTCATACTTTAAGTATGCGTATTGATTGTTTTACAGTCACGTAAATTATTCAGTTACTAAAATGCTTGTGGTATGCTGCATCAATGAACCGATGTTTTACAGTCACGTAAATTATTCAGTTACTAAAATTGGAGATACTGTACGACAAGTTTGACATGAGTTTTACAGTCACGTAAATTATTCAGTTACTAAAATATAGCACAATTGCCTGGAACTCTTGCATGAGTTTTACAGTCACGTAAATTATTCAGTTACTAAAATTTGTAGCAGCAGGAGTTAATCTCTTAGCAGTTTTACAGTCACGTAAATTATTCAGTTACTAAAATTTGCTTGTAGAATTATCCTCTTTTGTCCAGGTTTTACAGTCACGTAAATTATTCAGTTACTAAAATAGCAACATATGAATTGATGAAAGAGGTGTGGTTTTACAGTCACGTAAATTATTCAGTTACTAAAATTGAACTACATATAGTCTGAGAGATTTATCAGTTTTACAGTCACGTAAATTATTCAGTTACTAAAATAGTGGAAAAGTCACTAATTTTGACCCATTAGTTTTACAGTCACGTAAATTATTCAGTTACTAAAATAGATATGTGATGCGCGTGTCAGGATTGCTAGTTTTACAGTCACGTAAATTATTCAGTTACTAAAATCATACCCTGCATCCATTCTCAATTTTACTTGTTTTACAGTCACGTAAATTATTCAGTTACTAAAATTCATTCTGTGTAGGTTCGTTATTATCATTTGTTTTACAGTCACGTAAATTATTCAGTTACTAAAATATAGTATCAAGTATATCAGACGGAATAGCGTTTTACAGTCACGTAAATTATTCAGTTACTAAAATGTTTCAGATGATGAAGCAGTTGCACCGAAAGTTTTACAGTCACGTAAATTATTCAGTTACTAAAATTGTCAAGTTCGTAATTGCGTGGGTGCATCAGTTTTACAGTCACGTAAATTATTCAGTTACTAAAATCGTCCAGCATGACATAGTAAGGCTTCTTATGTTTTACAGTCACGTAAATTATTCAGTTACTAAAATATTACAAGTAGTATTTCACCCTCTTTTACTGTTTTACAGTCACGTAAATTATTCAGTTACTAAAATGAGGAGCAGAAGAAAAAAATTGACACCCCGTTTTACAGTCACGTAAATTATTCAGTTACTAAAATAGTCAACGGTGTTTCCTGACCTTTACGATAGTTTTACAGTCACGTAAATTATTCAGTTACTAAAATGTCCAGCTTGCTGTAGGTGCATTAGAACCGGTTTTACAGTCACGTAAATTATTCAGTTACTAAAATCGTTTCCTGTTGCTTCAACCAGCTTAATGTGTTTTACAGTCACGTAAATTATTCAGTTACTAAAATTATCTGTAGTTGGCTTTTCTGCGCGCCTCTGTTTTACAGTCACGTAAATTATTCAGTTACTAAAATTCAAGTCCAACTCAGTTGGCTATATTGTTTGTTTTACAGTCACGTAAATTATTCAGTTACTAAAATAAAAGAGCACTAAAGGGAGACGAAACAATAGTTTTACAGTCACGTAAATTATTCAGTTACTAAAATTGGATATGTCTGCCATTGTGCGCAAGGTGTGTTTTACAGTCACGTAAATTATTCAGTTACTAAAATGGAATATCATCAACTATAAGAACTCTTGCAGTTTTACAGTCACGTAAATTATTCAGTTACTAAAATAGACCGCAGCGTTTACCCTTGATACTCTTTTGTTTTACAGTCACGTAAATTATTCAGTTACTAAAATAGAGCCCCGGAGCAGTCATATCCCCCCTCAGTTTTACAGTCACGTAAATTATTCAGTTACTAAAATAAATGACGAGGTAGCTAAATACCTTGATACGTTTTACAGTCACGTAAATTATTCAGTTACTAAAATTCAAGCGCCATGCTTGCAAATTTACTTTTTGTTTTACAGTCACGTAAATTATTCAGTTACTAAAATCGAAATTCAATCATCACGGCTTCATAAAAGTTTTACAGTCACGTAAATTATTCAGTTACTAAAATCGCTATTGGGAATACATAGTTTCCAAGGAGTTTTACAGTCACGTAAATTATTCAGTTACTAAAATTACTTGATATTTTGCAATATATATGTTATAGTTTTACAGTCACGTAAATTATTCAGTTACTAAAATTAATAATGATTCTGCATACTGCTTCTTTCAGTTTTACAGTCACGTAAATTATTCAGTTACTAAAATATCAAATCTAATCATCACAAGACGTCTCTTGTTCAAATTAACCTAATATTCTAATTTCTACAACATTTATTTTAGCACATATTATGCCTTTAAAAAAGCCATTTCCGGCATTTTTTCATCTGGTATTTTATCATCCAGCAGCAAAGTTTGATTAATCAACTTACATACTACATTTTCTTCTACAGTATTCAAAAAATTTGACTGTCCAATACTTTGTATTATATTGCATATAATTTCCTGAACATGTTCATTTGAAAATTCTTTTTCATAAGGATAATTTTCTTTTAAGAATAGATATAATCTGTTATATTCAGGCATTTGAAAATGCACATCACCAAAAACAGATATGCCCTCAAGAAACTCCACATCACAACATACATACTTATTCAAGCTGGATGAAAATATAAAATATAAATCATATTTTTTTGATATTGTTTCTGCTGCATGAATAATTTCAATATATTCTTTCAGACTTACTAAATGATCTAAATTTTCAAAAAGAATCAATGTCTTTTTAGGATTGTTTTCCAAAACATTATCTACAATATTCAATAATATTAATATAAGCTCAGCATTGGACTTATCAGATAATTCAGTATCTTCAATACCTGACACTTCAGATTTCTGAACCATATCCCAAACATCAGACATAGAATATGACAGTTCTATATCACCGACTTTATTGACTTGATCATTAATAATTTGAAACATTATTTCTATTTCTTCGCTCAAATTACGCAGATGCAGCTGCCAGTCAAAATCCTGTATAATATTTTTGACATATTCCATGAGAAGACTCTGTTTTGTCATTTTAATCATTTGAATAATATCTATTTTATTACTGATGGAAAGAACACTAAAGAACTTTCTGCCTACCTGATTATTGTCTATAAATACATTATCTCTCCACTTGTTTTTTGATTCAGAATATTTAAATGTTCCAAAGTATCTTCTTAACGATTCAAAAATATAATTTTTCTTACGAACATTTTGACCACACAATTGCGTAACAGGACATAATTCAAAACAAAATCTTTTTTCAAATTCTGTAATTTCTACATTCATATAATAATCAGCCTTTCTGTACCTATTGCTGTTTCAGAAGTTTGTCTGCTGCCAACCAGCAGTTTCATATCATCATATTGCTTCTCTGTAACGCAAAGAAGACGCACATTTCCTTCCAGTGGCAGACTTTTTTTAATCCTATTTTCTATTCTGTTGGCAAATTCCCTGCTGGGACATACTCTGACATATATAGAATACTGAATCATAACAAACCCTTCCTGAATAAGCTCTTTCCTGAATAGTCTATAATTTCTTCTTTGTTCTTCTGTTTCAACAGGCAAATCAAACATACAAAACATTCTCATTATATTATATTTGTCCATACTCCTCTCCAATCAAATTATATACATCCGGAAATACAATATTATCTGTACGCTTCATAATGAGCGATGCATATTGTTCAATATAATTTTCAATCATATTACACATGTACATCTTTTTTTCACGATACATAATCTTCATATTTAGTATACTTACCAGTTTTCTCCTATGCTCCGGTGTAAAATACTTATCGTTTTTCATAGAATTATATGCAACAATATCGACAATAGGTCTTAGCGGTTCCATAAGATCATCTACAAGATTAAATCTATTGTATTCACTTTTATGATGAATTCCGATCTGTGTATTAAGCCCGTAGCCCACACACGCTCTGGCAATATATCCTCTAATGACAGCATATCCGTAATCCAATCCGCTATTTAGCAGAATATCCTCATTTCCTCTTGAAAAAGAGGTTCCCATTAAAAGATTAAAATACACCTTAGCCGCATGTGCCTCTCTATTAGATTTGTCACCAATTAAAATATTCTTTGAAAACTCTATTATTTTCTCTGTTCCATCAGAATCCCTGGTCATAATCTGATATGCTTTTGCCTGATTTTCGATTTTTATTTTAACAATTTGCTGCCATAGCTTTCCATAATAATCCTGTTCTTTATCAATCTGAAATCCTATCACCTTTGACGCTCTGCTGTGATTATCATATGCGCTATAAAAACCAGTCGGAAGATGCTGCTGATTGCAAAGCATCAATCCTATCCCCTGCTCAGCTAACTGACACATCAGTCTGGTAGATAAATTTGAGGCCAGATTATCCAGAACTATCATTGATATATCATCAAGCGGTATCCATATATCCTCACCACATTTTGTAATAATCAGGTTGTTCAGCTTAACCTTTATAGTCACTTCATTTTCTATAAGTATAACTCTAAATGCCATTTTTCCCCTCCAACACACAAAAAAAGGAGCACCCGTCGGTGCTCCTGATTTCGGCATAAAGCCTTGTTTTAGTAGATCTAAATAATTTACGTGACTATAAAATTTTCTCTACAATTAAACTTTATCACCAAGAGCACGTTATGTCAATAAATATTAACAAAAACTTGTAAATTTTTCTTCTGAACAGGAATATTTATTTCCTAAAATATCATATCTGTATTTTTTAATAAATTTTGTTTTTCCAAGTCCAACTAAATTTTGCTTTTCAAATTTAGCCTTATCAATTGGTTTAGTCTCTATATAGTTTCTTTGCTTTGGCTTAGTTCGGGAAACCAATCGCTCTGTATAAATCTTACCATCCTTCTCATACTCAATGATATCATTTTTATAGAAAGACAGCTTGAATTTAAATCCAAGGTTTTCTAAATCTGCTCTCGATTGTCCCGGCTGTATCATCTTTTCATTAACTAATATTCTTGCATATGCCTCTTCATCAATTACATTCCTGCCTTTTTCAAACTTAATGTCTGACTGCTTCACTCCAATAAGATAATACGAATGATTTTCTTCTTTATAGTAAACATCCATTCTATAAGGAACAAGACTCTCTAATATTACCTTTTTGCTGCCCTTTTCAAATCCGTATTTGTGAGATATATCTATACAGGTGCCGACTTCTCCGTCCTTATATTTAAGCTTATCAATTCTAGGTCCATTGTGTTTTTTTGAATACTTTCTGACAATATCTCCGGTCTCTTTCTCATACTGCACAAATGGATTTGCGGCATCACTGTAGTCCTCATATATCTTGCAAAGATCATCAAATGTTCTTCTATCATTCAGATACACTAACAGACGTTCTCTGTCACTATCCTTTTTGCTAAATGCAAGCTTGGCAAAAACCTTTATTCCTTCTTTTGTCCTTATGTCAAGCTTATTTATCTTGTATTGCTTACCATCATATTCTCTTGTGCCGCGAATAGTCTGATTACAAAGACCACGGTTTGATTTGCGCATAACATAGTGCCAGTATTTTACATTCTTCTCTGCTTTTACAACCTCATTCCTGATATTTGCCCATTTTTTTCCATATAGATAATCTGCATAAACCTCGTCCGACATATTTTCATCCCACATGTCCTTTCTAAGAATTTCACCGGTTTCAAAATCAATAAATTCACCCTGTAATTTATGATAAGCCTCATATCCAAGCTCTGAATAACCAATAAGCATCGCATCAACCGCATGATGTGAATAGCTTTCATCACGATTTTTGTCAAGCTTCAAATTACATCTCATTTGATGCGTATAGCTTCCCTTAATTACTTTAACTTTTGTATCTGCATCATTAGCCATAAAAAAGTTTTGAATTGTATTTAATACAAGTCTGGATGCATAGCTCGTATCATTGATATTTCTATTTATGAAACCTTTGAGTACATCCATTTTTGTTATATCCTCACTATATAGTAAGTTTTGAATTTTCTTTCTTGAAATTGCATATTCCTTTTTCTTTGATAAATTCATGACTGTTGCCTTATATTGCTCAAAGCTCCATTCGCCATGTGAATGGGTAAGATAATAATATGGTGTCTGATTACCCTTCTTTTGATTTTCAGAACGATAAACTAAAACCTTATTACTTCTGGCATCATCAAACGATATTGATCTCGGAATTATATGGTCAATCTCAAATAATTGAGGATTATTGATTATATCATTTGGATCAATTGTCTTGCCTGAATACAGACATATTCCATCCTGTTCATTCCAAAGCTTTAATTTTAAAGAAAGCTGTTTCTGAGACGAAAAATCGGATGGTGAAAGCTTAATACCATATGTAACAGCAAGCTTTTTCTCAATATATTCCATTTCTTTTTCATTTAATTTCTGGCTGTCATTGATTCTCTTCTTCTGCTCCTCTGAATTTCTATCTCGAGGCATCTCAATAACTATTGTGTCTAGAGCTTTGTATTTCTTTAATACTGCATTAAGGATTTTAAACGATATTCGAACTGACCTACGCACAACCGGATTAAATATATCTTCACTAACCACATCGACCGGAATATATTTTAATCCTGCAAATTCTTCCTGTGTGCCTTTTGTAACACCCATTTCTGTTAAAAGTGTCATCTGCTCCTTTGGCTGTGCATACATCTCTGGAATAAGCTCATTCATTATCTTTAATGAAAATGATTGCCATTTATTAAATAATGCACCATTAGTTTTTCTCATATTAATGAGACATTGTTTAACATCATCTGATAAATCAATCCATGACTTCTGAAAAGCCTCCATCATAGCTTCTTTATCTGTATTTATTGTCATTATATAACCAATTTCGTCAAGCTCTTCTCTGGAATAATTCGAAATATCAATTCCGATTTCAAGGAGAGCCTTACGCATTTTATTATATACCTCGAATTTGTGAAATATCTCTTTGCCAGATTTATCTATCCTTGCGCCAGCGAAATCATCTATGTTTTCTCCCATACAATCAGAAATAATCTTACGCATATTAATGGTATTACTGTTCTTTATACGATCAACAATTTCATGCTTTTCGTTTTCCTCCAATTTACGACCATTAATAGTCAGATTATTTAAATCATTTAACAAATTATATTCCTGAGCTGTATATGAGGCGGCAGCGGCACGAAGCTCATCCGGATAGACACTACATTTACCAATTAATTTTTCAAAAATATTATCTTCTGTAATATAATTTCCATTGGCATCTAATTTTGTTGTAAATCTGCCATAATCTGTCCTTGACTTTTCATTTCCAGGACCTTCATAATACTTTCTCTTTCTGTTAAATATAAGCATATATCCATCGCAGAATTCGTCTGTAAGCTCAGGATGATATTTCTTTTGGATTTCAAAAACTCTTTGAATTTCCTTTCTATATGCACCAATAGTAAATACATTACTGAGATCAAGAACTTCGCCATTATCGTTAATGATCTGTGATTGTCCTCTGTATTTGCCTATTGTATTTAAGCGTTCCTGCTGTATTTCACACGGATAATGAGTTTCAAGTTCCTTGGCATTGAGCTTTAAACCATTTGCATAAGCACTGCTGCCAGATACTGTATCATCTAATGCATCCTCCAAATATGAAATACCTCTATGCTTTAAATAACTATACAGAATAAGATACAATTCATCTAGTGTAATCTCTTCTGTAATTGCATGTACCTTCAATCCAACAATTTCAGTTGACTTAAACTGCGGGATTGACAAATTATTTTTCTCCCATAATTTAATAAAGTCATTAATTCTGGTTTTAAGACGCCTGTTATTTCTTTTCGCCCCACGCATATCACGTCTGAGCTGATTATCTGCAGCAGATGCTTCAGGAAATATATTTGATCCTGCTTCTATAACAGTTTCGCTTTCCTTATCCAACACTGCCCATCCAACTGATGCGATTCCAATGTCTAATGCCAAGATGTACTTCATAAATAACTTCTCCTTTTCTGTATAATTCACGCAATAAAAAAATGATATGTTACATTTAACATAATACTAAAGCAAAATTTGATACCTTATTCCTATAATATCACATTTTTCAGAATTTGTATCATTATAACCTTAATTTTATGACTTTTGCTTATTTCTTATGATGGCTCTAGCTTATCACATTACGAGTCCCAAAGTCTGCCCTCGTAGCTCGAATTTTTGTTCGGATGTTACTGTTCAGTCCCTAGCCAGAAGCCCTCTCTCGTAACCATATTTTATTTATAAAAACATCTATAATCCTTAAACAAAAAATCGCTCAACCTCACGGTTTGAGCGATTTTTCTATTCGGGAATTGGTTTAGTTCCCCATCTTTATATAAGCTCTACTCAAGCTTGAATTTGCCGACTTCCGTTGCCAGATCCTCTGCGATGCCATTGTTGTCGGAAGCCTCGCTTTGGATATCATTGACGTTACCGGTAAGCTGTACGGAAGACTCGGAAACTCCAGCAATGCCCTTGGCACTCTCTTCCACGGCAATGTTGACCGCAGAGATGGATTCACGGATGCCATCCATCGTGCTGCGAAGTTCTTCCGCAGTCTGCGCGAACTGCTCCATCATTGCACGCATTGCATTCGCATCGGTCGCATAATTTTCGCTCGTTGCAACAAGACCTCCGAAGCCTTCCTCTGTGGAATTGCGGACAAATTCGATCATCTGCTGCGATCCCTCTGCCAGTTCATCCACTGCCTGAATGACCTCTGCACTCACCTGGCGGATTTTTGCTGCGGCATCCGCAGAATTACCTGCCAGCTTTCCGATCTCATCCGCAACCACCGCAAAGCCGCGTCCTGCTTCCCCTGCGCGTGCCGCTTCAATACTTGCATTCAGCGCAAGAAGATTGGTCTGTTCCGTAATCTCGATAATGTTGGAAGTCAGAATCTCGATCTGTTCCACCGATTTGGACTTTGCAATCTTCTCATTTAAAGAAGCCGCCATCTTCTCGGTCTCAATGTTTGCTTTCTTCTCTCCCTCCGCTGCTGCATCATTCGCCCCGGAAGCACGGCTCTCCATCTCCTGAGAAGAGACTTTTCCGGCATCCGCATTGCCTGCAATACGCTCTACCGATGAATAGATTTCGTCAATTGCCTCCGTGATCTGATTGAGTGAAGAAGTCGTTTCCTCCATCGCCGCACTCATCTCCTGCATCGTTGCCGACACATCGGTAATGCTTTCATCCGCAGAGCTCAGATGATCCACCATTTTGCGGGAAGAAGACATAAGCCGCATGGATCCGGACGAAATACCGATCATAATCTTGCGGATATACGCTAACAACTCATTCACATTGCCCGCAATCAGTTCCAGCTCATCCCCGCTTCTGACATCCAGTTTCTGTGTCAGGTCACCCTCATTATGTACCAGATCATAAATCTTCGCATTTACCTGCATCAGTCCCTTTGTAATCCTGCTAACGATAATCGTCAGAATCAGGATTGCCAGAATCAGACAGATGCCTCCGATCTGTAACGTCTGGACAACTGCCTTCTGTAATTCTGCTGCAATCGATGACGCATCATAATCGCATCCAAGTATTGCAACAACCTTGCCTGCATTGTCCTCAATAGGCTTGTATACCGTAATCAGATCTCCGTCTTCTGTATGGTCGATGTAATCCTGAATGTATTCCTTTCCACCGAACACCGGCTCCAGTTCCGCGTATGAATCCGCAAATTCATCACCGACTTTTGCCGCATCCTCGTCCGAATCCACACCATAATACACTTTCTTTCCGTCCGTATACAATGTGTATAAAAAAGCAATCCCGCATGCTTTTTGCTTTTTTCTGAGATCTCCTTGCAGATTCTGATAGACCTGCGTACCTTCCGATCCTACCGTCACTTTGTATACCAGATTGGCATCCAGCGAATCCGCAACGATCGTTGCCGCCATGTCTGCTTCCTCAACGCCCATCCTCACCATGCTTTTCTCAAAACGCGTGTAGGAATTGTATCCCATCAAACCACAGACGAGTACAACGATTATGATTGACGGAATCAGGATCTTCGCGCGGATTGTGAGTCTCCTTGTACGAATTTTGCCTTTGTTCATTTCAACGCTTCTCCTTATGTCTACATTGTATGGCACAAGTATAACACATTATCGAACGATGGGCAACGGGCATGTTCGTCAATTATTATCGAATAGGAATCGTGACGGAATCCTTTGCCTTTTTCCATACGATCACTGAATGGTAACTGTTCGAAGCTTTGTTTTTTCACAGATTTATAGTATAATACATACCATGAAATTACAAAAATTATACAGCAAGGTTCGTCAGGCCCTTGACGACTACAATATGATAACTGAAAATGACAAAATCGCCATCGGTGTCTCAGGCGGAAAGGATTCTCTCACTCTGCTTTATGCGCTTTCCGGCATCAGAAGCTTTTATCCTGTGCCTTTTGAGCTTGTAGCGATAGCGGTTGACCTGGGATATGAGGATTTTGATTTAACACCTGTGAAGACGCTGTGCGATGAGCTCTCTGTGGAGTTTTATGTGGTGAAAACTGATATTGGAAGAATATCTCTTGAGAAATCTAAGAATCAGGCTAGTCCCTGCTCATGGTGTGCAAAGCTTAGAAAGGGAGCTTTGAATGATTTTGCGCTGTCTGTCGGCTGCAATAAAATCGCATATGCACACCATATGGATGATATTATAGAGACTATGTTTCTTTCCCTGCTATATGAGGGACAGTTTTATTCTTTCGCGCCTGTTACACAGCTGGACGGCAGTGGGCTTGCCATCATCCGTCCGCTTATGTATGTCGGCGAGTCTGATGTGAAGGGCTTTAAGAATAAATACAATCTGCCGGTGTGCAAGAATCCATGCCCTTACGACGGCCACACTAGACGGGAATATGTAAAGCAGCTTGTCAGACAGCTCAATATGGAAAATCCGGGTGTCAAGAAGAGACTGTTTTCTGCTATTCAAAACGGCAATATCGATGATTGGGTGAAATGCACTAAGCCTTCCGATGCTTCATAGAGCGCTTTTTCTCATACATCCGAGATTCTCCATCATTGTCTTACTTGCGTTCATAAATATGGTCTCGATATCCGGTTTCGTCGAGATAATAATGATTTTTCCATAAAAATGCCTTTCATACTTATATCTTTTACAGCTTGTCCGAATCCAGTACAATCGTAAATGGCCCGTCATTCTCAAGCTCTATCTTCATATCGGCTCCAAACCCCCCTCTTTGTACTCCGGGAACTGCCTTATCACACTCGCTGATGCAGTATTCATAAAGCTCGTTTGCCATATCAGGACTTCCTGCCTCCACAAATGAAGGACGATTGCCCTTCTTACAATTTGCATAAAGCGTAAACTGCGATATGAGCAAAAGCTTTCCGTCTACATCATTTATCGAAAGATTTGTCTTGTCATTCTCATCGGCAAAAATTCTCATGTTTATAAGCTTTTTGATCATTTTATCAGCAATCTCTTTAGTGTCTGTCTCTGCTATGCCTATCAAAACGCACAGTCCCTTTTCTATGCTGCCGGTTATATTTCCATCTATAGTGCACTTTGCACGGTTTACACGCTGTATTACAAATCTCATTATTATGTTGTCTCCTTAAATATGTTATTTACATGTTATAAATTGGATATAATTATTTTGTTACAATTTATATGACATATAGTTTTACTACCATTTTTATCCAACAATATTCATATTATTTTAAACCATATTTATAAAATAAACAAGTCTGTCTGTGACTTTGCCCACATAGTTTCAGTCAAAATCATATGAACACCGCAATCCCTAAAATGTATTTATTAGGCAATTTGTATTCATTTATAAGCTTTCGTGTACATTTATGAATTATATTGTCAAGTGACATATTACTGTGTTAGAATTATAAATATAAAATTTTTACAAACCATTTTTTTGAGTAAAGGAGGATATTTATGAACTACAATATTGAGGGAGAGCCATTACCGGTTGTAATCTGCAACCTTGAGGCAAACGAGACTATGATTACCGAAAAAGGTGCCATGTCATGGATGACTCCAAACATGAAGATGGAGACCACATCAAATGGAGGCATCGGCAAAATGTTTGGCCGCGCTTTTTCAGGTGAAAGCATGTTCCAAAATCGCTACACCTCTATGGGTGGTCCTGGAATGATTGCATTTGCATCATGCTTTCCAGGATGCATCAGACCATTCCAGATTGCTCCGGGGCAGGAAATAATTGCTCAGAAATCTGCATTTCTTGCTTCAACCTCCGGTGTTGAGCTGTCCGTGTTTTTCCAGAAAAGAATAGGAGCCGGTTTCTTCGGCGGTGAGGGCTTTATCATGCAGCGCCTGTCCGGAAACGGATTAGTATTTTTAGAGTTTGACGGCTATATAAAGGAATATGAGCTTGCACCAGGCCAGCAGCTGGTGATTGATACCGGTTATTTAGCAGCCATGACAGGAAGCTGCCAGCTCGAGATTCAGACTGTCCCTGGTATCAAAAATGCCGTATTCGGTGGTGAGGGATTATTCAACACCGTTGTCACAGGACCTGGCCGTGTATGGCTTCAGAGTATGCCGGTTTCACAGCTTGCCGGTGCCATCAGACCTTTTATTCCAACAGGCAACTAAATCTAAAAAACAGGACTGTCGATATTCAGGCAGTCCTGTTTTACACTTTGTACTAAATTTTATGGTTTTATATTTTATCTATGCCATACCATTTGCCGTCTTGTACTTCCATAGCATCTCAGCGTGATTCTGCTCTTCTATCTGTATATCAGCCAATAGCTTTCTGATATCCGAATTTCCAAATACAAATACATCGGAATTGTACTCGCCGGATACCAGCTTTTCTGTTCCTATACAGTCTGTAGCCAGATAACAGTCAGCCTTCTTGTCCTCAGAATTGCCAAGCGAATCGTATGTTGCGGCAGGGCTATAATTCTTCCCCTTTGAATCATTGCAGTCAACTGACGGAACCTTTCCCTTAAGCACCTGATCCAAAGATTCAAAATGCTTTTGCTCATCTCTTGCGATTTCTTCAAATAGCTCCTTAAGCACCGGATCCTTTGCCTGATTGCTGTATTTGGTATACTTCTCTATGCATGCCTGTTCCTGTGTTTTTAAGTCCTCAATAGCGGTTGTTTCTTTTTCTGTTAGAATCATTTAATAGACACCTCCTGTCAGCATTATTATGTACAAAGGTGAAAATTATATTTATGATTACAGTATTTTTTGTTTAATAATGATTCTGTCTGAAATTAGACTTAAAATACATAAAACAACTTTCCATAGCACATCCTAACCTCATACTTAGAATTTAAATAAAAATAACAGTAACAATTCAGTAATAAGGAGGACTATACATGAATAATACAAGGATATATAATACCAATCCGCTCAACATCAGTGGCATATCAGACGATAAAACCGACTGCAGCCGTCAAAGTGCCTTCTGCGATGGCACAAACTATGCGGATTTACCACTCGGATGCGTATGCGAAGGAACTGAAGTTAGAAACAGTGCTGACGAAAATGTCAAAATTTACAATATAAAGCACTCTCATCAGCCTATTTAGCCAGCTCCCAAAATGCCACTGCACTGGCAGCAGCCACATTTAGAGAATCGACGCCATGTGACATTGGTATCTTTACAGTGTAGTCACAGGAGTCTATAGTCTGCTCATGAAGACCATCTCCCTCAGTACCAAGCACTATTGCAAGTCTTTCCTCTGAGTGAAGCACAGGGTCATCTATACTCACGGAATCATCAGTCAGCGCCATAGCACAGGTCTTAAATCCAAGCTTATGGAGCACATCAATATTGTATTTATAAACACTGCTATTTCGGTCGTTGCAATTTTGGTCACTGCTATCACACTTATCATGCAATGGAGCATCTGAAAAAGTATTGTCACTGCCGACATTGTACTTGGGAAAATATGCCCATGGCACCTGAAACACAGTTCCCATACTAACCCTGATTGCACGCCTGTACAAAGGATTGCTGCAGGCAGGAGTGAGCAGCACCGCATCCATATGCAGTGCTGCCGCTGACCTGAATATAGCTCCGACATTGGTTGGATTTACCACATCCTCAAGCACCGCAACTCTTCTTGCGTCCCTGCACACCTCTTCGACGGACCTTGGCTTCGGCCTGTACATAGCACAGAGTGTGCCTCTGGTCAAAGCAAAGCCTGTCAGCTTTGTGAGCAAATCAAACTCCGCAGTATATACAGGTATATTCTGACATCTTTCAATAATGCCTCTTGCCTCACCATTTACATGCCTTGTCTCCATCAGAAGAGAAACCGGTTCACATCCTGCATCAAGCGCCCTCTCTATCACCTTGGGACTTTCAGCAATAAACATCCCCTCTTTGGGATTGGCTCTGTTTAAAAGTTGGTTTTCAGTCAATCTGGCATACACATCCAGATTGGGGTCCATAAAATCTGTAATTGTGATTATATTGTCAGACATATAATCAATCCTCCCTCAGATGTACTACCCTGGCTGCCGCACGACGCCTGCTGTCCTCCTGGGCGGCATAATGCTTACGTGTGGTATTTACATCCTTGTGTCCCAGAACATCTGCCACAAGATAGATATCACCTGTTTCCTGATAAAGTGTGGTACCATACGTACTACGAAGCTTATGAGGAGTAATATTCTTAATGGTTGTTACGAGTCTCGAATACTTTTTTACCAGATTCTCAACTGAACGTACAGATATACGCTTTCTTTGTAAAGAAAGAAAAAGTGCATTAGCATGCCCCTCAGCAGGTGTAATGATGCTTCTTTCCTGCCAGTACGAAAGAAGTGCATCACGTACCTCATCACCAAAATAAACAATCACATCGGCACCACCCTTTCGGTGCACCTTGATTCCGTTGTTCTTGAAATCCACATCATCCATATCGAGTCCCACACACTCTGATACACGGATGCCGGTTCCGAGGAGCAATGTCATAAGTGCCAGGTCACGTACCTTTGTTTTCTCATGGAAACGCTGCTGATTCTTTGACAGACTATCTCCGGACTCAACCTCATCTAGAAGCTGTGCGACCTCATCAGCATCAAGACGAATGATATTTTTCTCATGTATTTTTGGAAGAGTCACCTTGCTCGCAGGATTAGTGTCTATATACTCTTTCCTGAAATAAAAATTATAAAATGTGCGCAGTGAAGCAAGCTTTCGCTTAATTCCTTTCTCATCATTGGTATGTGTGACACCATCCTTCTCATAATACTTGAGATAAAACAGGTATTCCTCAATATCGGAAGGGCTGATTTTATCCAGTAAAGATATAGGATAGTCCCTTATATCATATTTCTTAAGTGATGGATTGGCACTCTTCATGTACTCGAAAAAAGTCTGTAGATCATATGCATACGCAATCTTGGTTCTTGAGGACTTATCCGCATCTATTCCGATAAAAAAATCCATACAGAACTTCGGAAGCTTCTGTATCATATCTCTGAGCTTTAATTCATTTTTTATATTTACATCTTCGTAATAAGCTTTGTCTTTCATAATAATACTATATAATAATCAAAGTTGACTCTAACCAAGTATTTCTTTGATTTTCTCCTCTATACGCTCCTTGACCAGTGCAGCTATATCCTTCGTCTTCATGTCCTTGTACTCATCATACTCAATGGGCTTTAAATAGTGAACCTGCGTTGTAACAGGGCCGAAATGAAAGCTGTTGAACACCTTATATGAATCTATAAGAGCTATTGGAATAATAGGAACATGTGATTTCAATGCAATCTTAAAGCTTCCTGCTTTAAAATCCTGCACTTTATTCTTATTATTGAACTTATAGCCTCCCTCCGGAAACAGAACATATCTCTTGCCGTTTTTCACATCCTTAGCTACCTCATTGATTATAGTAAGCCCCTGCCTTGGATTGTCTTTCTCTAAACGCTTTGCCTGAACCAGATCCACAAATTCCCTGACAAGCATTGTATGAGACTTCTGCTTATCCATAACAAACGACAGTACCCTGTCATGTGTAGTAATAATTCCTAATAAATCATACTTCCCCTGATGGTTGGGATACATGATATAGCCACCTGCTTCAGGAAGATTCTCAAGACCATATGCTTCTGTTGTAATCTTTCCCGATTTGTTCATCAAATCAATGCAGTGCCGCATCATATCATATCTCTCAGTTTCCGAATACTTCTGCGGATGGTCAGCCATGTATCTCATTTTAGGAACAATATATGGTGCTCTGTGAAAATTTGCAAATATAACAAAAAAAAGTTTTAACATGAATATCTAATCTCCTGTTCAACAAAAGCGAATACAATAATGATATAGTCTGATTCGCTGCATCTGACCTATATTATATAAGAAACAGGAAATTTTAGCAAGATTGCATCACTTTATGTCCTGAGAATAATATGCAACAACTATATAATCACCACTACGTACATTGCCATCGGTAAGGCTATTGAGCCTGCAGACCTCATCTACATAATCTCTTTTGCTCACCTGACTATCAGCAATATATCTATCGGCAATGCTCCAGACAGTGTCACCCTCCTCAACCCTGACGCTGGTATAATACTTGTTATAAGGCCTGCTGGCAGTAGAGCTGGCAAAAATATGAATAGTGCCACACAATATAATGACAGCTGCTATAAATGTAACAGCAGTCCATCCAAGCATTTTTCTTCTACCTGATAAAAATTTTTCTCTCATAAAACCACCTCTTGTATTTCCGAACATGTGTTTGTTGTTATCGTGATTACATAATACATCTCGAACAATCGTTTGTCAATAGAAAAACGAACAAAATTTCGGAATATATGTTTGCGTTTGCATAGGTTTTATGATATACTTTTTTAAAATACATTTTTTATTTTATAATCATACATGAGATGCAAAATACCTTTTACCTCTCATATCATTATATTATTTAATTAATCAGACGGAGGATTTACCTATGGCATTAGAAAAGATTTCAGACAAGCAGAAAGAGATACTGGAGTTTATCAAGAGTGAGATTTTAAACAGAGGCTATCCGCCATCAGTGCGCGATATCTGCGAGGGTGTACATTTAAAGTCCACATCAAGCGTCCATGCACATCTCGAGACACTGGAGCGAAAAGGCTACATCAGAAGGGATCCTGCCAAAAACAGGGCTATAGAGATTATAGATGACAGCTTTGGTTTACAGCGCCGTGAGATGGTTAATGTTCCTCTGGTCGGCCGTGTAGCCGCAGGTGAGCCGATACTTGCAGTTGAAAATATCGAAACCTACTTCCCTGTCCCTGCAGAGTATATGCCAAATAAGCAGTCATTTATGCTTAAAGTCAAGGGCGAGAGCATGATTAATGCCGGTATCTTCGACGGTGATAATATCCTCGTCGAGCAGCAGAGTGATGCTTCAAACGGAGACATGGTTGTAGCACTTATAGATGATTCCGCTACCGTAAAGACCTTCTACAAAGAGAATGGTCACATCCGCCTCCAGCCGGAGAACGACACAATGGATCCAATCATAGTTCCTGAATGCGAAATACTTGGCAAGGTATTTGGAGTATTTCGTTTCTTCTAATATTGCAAAATATCGCATCCATATGCTAAGCTGAAAAGCACAGCATATGGGTGCGATATTTTAAATTACCTGTTTCTATTTATAATTCTTTAATCATAGAATTATTGCTACAGCGAGTGTACATCCACCACTTTTCCATCTCTCCAGATTCTGTCGAGATCATAAAACTGCCTGTCTTCCTTTGAAAACAGATGCACAATAATATCCTGGTAGTCCATGAGAATCCATGTAGAGTTGCTTGTTCCCTCTACCTGCTTCTGATGCACTCCGTTTGTATACATAGCCTCATCCACGGCATCTTCCATTGCTGTGAGCTGATTTGCATTGTTTCCGTTTGCGATGATAAAGTAGTCTGCTATAGAAGAAACCCCTCCTATGTCAAGAACTGTGATATCCTCTGCCTTTTTGTCTTCAAGTGCTTCCACTATCTTTTTAACTAAATCAATTGTCTGCATAGCAGTTATTCCTCCCTGTTGTCTCTATATTTAGCATAATAATTGTAAGTAATCTGGGTAGCCGGATCTATTGCCCCACTCTTTGTATTAAGGAAATTGATTGTATCATACAGTATCTCTGCAACCGTCCTATCAAGGTCTGAAAAAGCAAGCTTTCTTATCTCTTCAAGCCTCGGTGCTTCACATCTGTTTGGCTCAATATAATCTGCCACAAAGAGTATTTTATCAAGAAGCCCCATGTCTGCTTCACCTGTAGTATGCACTCTTATGGCATGCAATATATCTGTATCCTTAACACCATACTCTTCCTCAGCCAGCACCATGCCTGCCTTTGCGTGTAACAGTCCCGGATTTGACATCTCCACCTCTGTTATGTCTATATTTTTCTTTACACAGAGTCCGATTTTCTTGTCAGTCGAAAGACACTTGGCACAGTCATGAAGCAGGCCTGCAAGCATTGCCTTTTCTATTGAATAGCCGTTTGCCATGGCAAGACAGCCGGCTGTATACATCACTCCGAGTGTATGCTGATACCTTTGTTTATCAAGGCTCTTTTTTAGCTTTTTCTTAATTTCTTTTACTTCCATACTCTATCACCTGTATAAATTATTAGCCTTTATATATGACATAACTGCGGCATCCAGAAACATATCTGTGCTCGCAAGGCTCCTGTGCTCTGCAACCTTTGACTCTGCTTTTAAAAGTCCTCTTACCTGCGTAGACGACACATCCATCCTGTCACAGCTCAAAAGTCTTATATCAGCAGGAAACAGATTTTTGATATGAGCAATCTTTTCCTCCATCTGCAGCCTTGGAAAATTTTCTCTCACCATAACAAGAATAATTGCTGTTTGAGCTATGACCTCCGGTCTCATCCATGTTTCAAAATAGTCGAGCGAATCACCACCCATGATGAAATACAGCTCGTCCTCAGGATAAAGTGCCTTTAGCTTTTGAAGTGTCATATACGTATAACTGGTGGACTCATCCTTTATCTCAATATCAGACACCTCAATACCGGGCACTGCTTCTGCTGCCAGCTTACACATATTATAACGGTGGTTAAATGCTGTCATTGCATTCTCAGTTTTGTTCGGCGAGTGACCTGACGGAACAAGCAGAATCCTGTCAAGAGCATACTCTTCCATCGCCTTTTGTGCCATGTATATATGACCTTTGTGTATCGGGTCAAATGCCCCACCAAAAATCCCTGTTTTCATGGCTTATTCCGGAAGCTTAATCTTTGGATTTTTCTTTGCCGGACGGTAAAAAATCATTTTCTTGCCTATTACCTTAACCACTGCAGAGTGTGTTCTCTCACCGATTACACTTGCAATCTCTCTTGGATCATCGATGCAGTTTTTAAGAACTGCAACCTTGATCAGCTCCCTCTTTTCAAGTGCTGCATCAAGAGCCTCGATGATTTCCGGAGTAAGCGATGCCTTTCCAATATTGAAAATAGGGTTAATTGTGCTTGCAAGGCTGCTTAAATATGCACGCTGTTTACTTGATAAATTCATATATACTCTTTCTCCTTACTTGTAATAATCAAACTCGAAATCATACATGCGGACAGTATCTCCATCCTCGATGCCCATATTTTCAAGCTCCTTGATGATACCCTGCTCACGCAAAAATCTCTGGAAGAAGGCAAAGCCCTTCTCTGAGTCCATATTTGTGTATCCGAGCATTTTCTCAATCTTTGGACCTGATATCTCATATGCACCATCGGCTGCCACCTCAACCGCGTACGGCTCATCCTTAAAGAATGAAAGTGCAGGATCAATCTCCGGCTCATATACAGTAACCTCTTTAGGACAATTTGCAAGCAGGTTCTTCACCTCGTACAAAAGCTCCTTAAGACCCTTACCACTTACTGCGGATATCGGGAATACCTTTATGCCCTGTGGCTCAAATTCGGCTCTTAAGGCTGAAATCACCTCATTCTCGTCTCCTGCTATGGCATCTATTTTGTTGGCTGCAATGACCTGTGGCTTTTTGAGAAGCTGTGGATTGTATGCTTCAAGCTCCTTGTTTATCGCCTTGATGTCAGCAACCGGATCACGGCCTTCAGTACCGGCAGCATCAACCATGTGTATCATGACCTTGGTACGCTCTATATGACGCAAAAACTCATGACCGAGTCCGATTCCCTCTGATGCTCCCTTGATAAGTCCCGGGATATCAGCGATTACGAAGCCAAAGCCCTCATCCATATCAACCACACCAAGATTTGGCTGTAATGTGGTGAAATGATAGTTGGCAATCTTTGGCTGTGCATTGGTAACTCGTGACAGAAGTGTTGATTTTCCTACGTTTGGAAAGCCTACAAGCCCTACATCCGCTATTACCTTAAGCTCAAGCTGTACCTCGATTTCTATTGCATCCTGTCCCGGCTGTGCATATTTAGGAGCCTGCATGGTCGATGTGGCATAGTGCTGGTTGCCCTGACCACCCTTTCCTCCGCGCAGGATCACCTGCCTTGTATTGTCACCGGACATATCTGCTATGACCTTTCCGCTTGCTGCATCCTTTATGAGTGTACCCTCCGGCACCTTAAGTATAAGATCCTCACCATTCTTTCCGTGGCAGTTCTTTTTGCCGCCCTCCTGTCCGGGCTCTGCTGCAAACTTTCTTCTGTGACGATAATCTGTCAGAGTGTTGATTCCCTTATCCACGAGGAATATAACGTCTCCGCCCTTTCCTCCGTCACCGCCGTCCGGACCACCGTTCGGCACGTATTTTTCACGGCGGAACGATACATGACCATCTCCGCCTTTTCCTGATTTTATGATAATTTTTGCACGATCTGCAAACATAATTTTCCACCTCATGCTGAATGTCTGCATAAAACACTCAGTATACTTTATAACAAATTGATAACATAAAAACCCCGGCTAATAAAAGTCGGGGTTTAAATCTTATTCGTTAACTACTGGATATACGGAAGCCTGTTTCTTATCTCTTCCAACTCTCTCAAATCTTAATACGCCATCAACCTTAGCATATAATGTATCATCTCCACCGATACCAACGTTTGTACCAGGGTGAATCTTTGTACCACGCTGTCTGTAAAGAATATTACCAGCTTTTACGAATTGTCCGTCTGCTCTCTTAGCGCCTAATCTCTTAGACTCAGAGTCACGTCCGTTCTTTGTAGAACCAACTCCCTTTTTATGAGCAAAAAACTGAAGGTTCATATTCAACATGTCTTACACCTCCTTGAAGTCTAGAATGATGTACTCATTCCCATAGTCTCTTTGTATTCCTTTTAGTCCCAGAATCATGGAATCCATAAGCAGTGCAACATCACCTGTCGCCGGCTTGTCAAGTCTGTAGTCGATCATACCTGTCTCTTCGTCTGTATCAAGACTGTACTTAGCATGACACAGCTCTTCAGCAGAATTGATGAAGTTGATCACCAGCGCTGAAACCCCGGCACAGATTATATCATAACCGGAATCTGCAAAACCTGCATGTCCCATTGACTTAAAGCCCATCTTATGTCCTTTTGAATTCTGATAAACGGTTATAGCTATCATTATCCGTTAATTTTTTCAATCTTAACCTGTGTGAAAGCCTGTCTGTGTCCGTTCTTTTTGTGATATCCGGTTTTTCTCTTGTACTTGTAAACGATAACCTTTTTAGCTCTGCCTTCTTTAACTACAGAAGCCTCAACTGTTGCACCTGCAACTGTTGGATCTCCAACCTTGAGATCATCTCCGCCTACAACTAAAACCTGATCAAAAGTAACCTTCTCACCAGCTTCAACGCCAAGCTTTTCAATGGTAATGATATCGCCTTCAGATACTTTGTACTGCTTACCACCTGTTGCTATAATTGCGTACATATGGCACCTCCTATTTATCATTACTCGCCAGTTACGGTGCTGCGAAAAGTCGCAAACTTATACCTCACTGTGCGGCATACTCCAGTATATTAGCATAGAGCCATCTATTCGTCAAGTGTTTTTTCTAAAATTTGTTTAAGAGATTTGTGGACCTTCTTTCTTGTCAGCTCCACCAGTCCAAGTTTCGTGATATCCACAAAGGTACAGACTGTATTATCGTCCTTTATATACCGTTTGAGCGCTTCAATGAGTGTATCCTTTGATGCCTCAGACTTCATATTGATAAAATCAATTATTATCATGCCGGAGATATTTCTGAGTCTAAGCTGCCTTGCTATCTCCTTTGCGGCCTCCATATTGGTCTTTAATATGCTGTTGCTCCCTGACGATATGTTCTTTGCACTGTTTACATCTATAAAGGTAAGTGTCTCAAGCTGCTCTATTATGATGTTGCCACCGCAGTCCAGCCATACCCTGCGCGAGGTCAGATTATCAATCAGCCCTCTTATGCCATAAAGCGTTGACAGGCTGATGGCAGAATCATCATACCTCATTATCTTTTCAGAGGCGTGGTCATATATGCCGTACTCCGTAAGAAGGCTGTCATATATGTCATCACAGTCCGTCTTTATCCACTCCACCGTGGCAAAATCAATCGTCTTCATTAAAAGCAGATAATCACTCATCCCCTGATATATGCATGAATAGAGTGCCTGATGCGGTGCTTTTTTGATTATCTGATTGTATTTTTGTGCTACAGAATATGCATCCTGCGAAAGTGCTTTATCGTCCACATTTTTGGCATTGGTTCTGACTATGATGCCATAGCCCTCCTTTTCGTGATCTGCGCACTTTGAAAGCACAGCCTTGCGTAAAAGAGCTGCCCTTTCCTTATCCAGCTTTGATGAAACACCTATCTGTGTATCAAAATTGGTGAGAATCACATTGCTTCCAAATATAGAAAGCTTTGTTGTGACCACCGGATCCTTTGTCTTTAGCGCATCCTTTATGACCTGCACAAGTATCTCATCGCCCTCACACAATCCTGCCTTTTTTGATTTTTTGTTTGTGTATACAGGATTTTTTGCATCATTAAGTGACAGATAGCAGCTTTTATTCTGTGCTATGGACACAAATGCCGCATTTATGCCCGGCAGTATCTTATTTACCCTTGCTGCGTATATGTTGTTTATTATCGTATCCTTTTCGGGAAGGAGCTGGAAATCCTTATAATTTCCATTTTCGTCCATCATAGCATACACTGTGTATGTCTTATTATTTTTTACTGTTTTAGTCAGAATAATCCTGTTCATTATGAGATTTCTTCTCCCATGTCAAGCAGACAGATGAGTGATCCATCGTCTTTTTTCGCATACACTTCCTGCCTGTGGATTTGTATAGCAAGCGGATCATAAGCAAGGCCGCACCTTTCGTATATGGCGTTAAGCACAAACTCAGGCTTTATATTGTCAATGCTTCCTGTTGATACCTGCATGAAAAACTCAGGCTTTTCGTTATTTTCAATGACTGCAAGCTTGTATACAAGAGGCTTTATATCCACCTCTTTCTCACTCTTTTTAGTCTTTTTCATCACAACAAAGGATGGCTCTTCAAAAAAGTGCTTATTTATCGCTTCCTTCCACTGCTCTATGGTATATGGGCTCTCATAGCCCTCCTTGAAGCAAAGCACATAGTCTGCAGCCGCAACAAGCGACATAGCCTTCTTTGCATCATCCGGTAGAAGCACATAGCCTGTCACCTCTACTCCGTCCACCATCTGGGCATTTAAAGCTTGTATGCTTTTTTCTGTAGATTCTGTTGTATTTACATCTATGTCAAAGTACTCACCATCACTTGTGATGCCCACTCCAAGCGGAGCCGCAAACGACATAATCTGGTGAGCAGAATAGCCCTCTGAGTAGCGGATATCAATATCTGCCCTTCTGACCGCCTTCTGGAAGTATCTCATCATATCGAGATGTCCTATAAACTTCATGCAGCCCCATTTTTTAAACTTCACTCTAATTTTCATAGCAGACACCTCCTCCATAGCTCTTTGCACCGCAGGCAGAGCACCTCATGCGGCAGTTAGGAGTGACTGTCTCCTTATGGGCTGTCTCCCACTCTCTTATCATAAACTGCTTTGTCACACCTATATCGATAAAATCCCATGGGAATACTTCATCTAAAGGCCTTTCTCTCATCGTGTAGAAATCAGGATCAAGTCCACATTCCTTTATCGAATCAATCCATCTGTCATAGTCAAAATACTCTGTCCAGGCATCATAATATCCGCCCTTTTCGTATACCTTTACTATCGCATCGCAAAGCCTTCTGTCGCCTCTTGCAAGTATGCCCTCTATCACAGTGACATAGGCCTCATGCCAGTTGTATCTGATGCTCTTTCTGTTGAGCTGCTCCTTTACATGGTCATTTACTATTTTGGCTCTGCCCAGATACTCAGAAGGCTCATACATTCTCGCCCACTGAAACGGTGTAAAAGGCTTTGGCACGAAAAATGATGTACTTATCGTAATCTGGCATTTTCCGGCTCTCTTTTCCTTTGGAACGGTATCATAATATAATGCAGCCACATCGTTTGCAAGCTCAGGAATCCCTCTCATATCCTCCTCTGTCTCTGTAGGCAGACCGAGCATGAAATAAAACTTCACCTTGTTCCAGCCGCCCTCAAATGCCTGTTTTGAGCCGTTCATTATATCATCCACGGTAAGGCCCTTATTTATTACATTTCTAAGGCGCTGTGTCCCGGCCTCAGGCGCAAAGGTCAGACTGCTTTTTTTGACATCCTGAACCTTCTGCATGATATCAAGTGAAAACGCATCAATTCTGAGTGAAGGCAGGGAAATATTTATCTTCTTTTCCTTGCATATATCAAGCAAAAATGTGATGAGCTCGTCAAGCTCCTTGTAGTCTGATGAGCTTAAGGAGCTTAAAGAAATCTCCTCATGGCCTGTATTTTTGATGAGAGCTGCTGCGACCTCCTTCAGGTGCTCAACCTTTTTCTCACGGTTTGGTCGGTAAATCATACCGGCCTGGCAGAAACGGCAGCCTCTTATACAGCCACGCTGTATTTCAAGCACCATTCTATCCTGCGTAGCCTTGATAAAAGGCACAACCGGTGCCTCCGGGTAGGTTGAGTTCGTCAAATCTACCTGCACCTGTTTTTTAATCTTTACAGGAATATCATCATACTTTGGCTTCATACAGCGGATTGTTCCATCCTCATTGTACTCCACCTCATACAGTGCCGGCACATAAAGTCCCTCAATCTTTGCAGCCTCATGTAAAAACTCTTCCCTTGAAACACCATCAGCCTTTGCCTTCTTATAAAGATCAAAGAGATTGCCATACTGTGTCTCTCCCTCTCCGATATAAAATATATCAAAGAAATCTGCAATCGGCTCCGGGTTGTAGGTACAAGGACCTCCTGCAATCACAATAGGGCAGCCTTCCGCTCTATCCCTTGAACGAAGCGGTATCTGTGCGAGGTCAAGTATCTGCAAAATATTTGTGTAGCACATCTCGTACTGCAGAGTCATGGCTACAAAGTCAAAATCCTTTATAGGCTCCTGTGACTCAAGCCCGAAAAGCGGTATATTCTCCTGCTTCATGATTTCATGCAGATCAGGCCACGGAGAATAAACTCTCTCGCACCACACGTCATCCATGCGGTTGAACATATCGTATAATATCTGGATTCCCAGATGCGACATACCAATCTCGTAAACATCAGGAAAACACATCGCAAAACGTATATTTACCTGCGATGTGTCTTTCATTACTGAGTTGAACTCATTCCCGATATATCTAGCCGGTTTGTCTACCTTCATAAGTATCTCATCACTTAAAGCTAGTTTTCTCATATAATTTCCTCTAAATAATTATTGTGTATTAAGGCTATCGCTGTGCCAGCTCCCCTGCTATCTCTGCCCATGTGATATTTTTCTGAGCCATAAGAATCATGCAGTGGTACATAAAGTCCGATATCTCAAACTTCAAATCATCACTGTCCGGATTTTTGGCTGCCAGAATAATCTCAGTGCACTCGTGTCCGAGCTTTTTTAATATCTCATCTATGCCCTTTTCCATGACGGCATTGGTGTATGAGTCCTCCTTTGGGTTCTTCATACGGTCAACTATCACCGCATAGACTGATTCAAGCACTGTAAGTGGATTCTTCTCCACATATTCCTTTTTCACGATATTATTGAAAAAGCAGGTCCTGTTACCTGTGTGACATGCAGCTCCCACCTGCGAAACCTTCGCAAGGATAGTATCATAATCACAGTCTGCTGTCAAAGACTTTACGTATTGTAAATGTCCTGATGTAAGTCCCTTGGTCCAAAGCTCATTGCGGCTTCTGCTCCAGTAGGTCATGCGTCCGCTGTTTATCGTGACATTGAAGGCCTCCTCATTCATATAGGCAAGCATAAGCACCTGCTCATTGCGGTAATCCTGCACTATGACAGGCACCATGCCGTCAGAATTAAGCTTTAAATCAGACCATTTTAAGTCGGGAGTAAAATTGTCAACAAGTATTCCTCCGTCAGAAAGCTTTGTCTTTAACGCCATGATATCATTTTCAGGATCGTTGATAAACTCTCCTGCAATTCCTCTTAGTGTTTCACGCTTCATGACATCGATTATTTTATCCATGTCAAACTGCGGCATATAGACCACATACGGTGTAGATGTGAGATTCTCAAGTGCATCTATTATATCTATATTCAAGACCAAAAGCTCATGAAAGGTATCCTCTATCTCCTCCTGATGCTTGAAAATATAGTCTACATTGCTGATTGACAAAAGAATTTTATCCTTGCCAAACTTTTCGCTTGCCACATTTGCAAGCCCAAGGCTTGAGTCCTTTGTGGCATTAAATATAACCTGTAAACAGCCTGCATACAGCAGCTTTTTCACGTCCTCTATGCGGTTGATATTGCCTCCGGCGCACACCTTTATGTCGATATTTCTGTTTATATTTTCTATCGTATGTATGTTTTTCTCATGTTCATCATCATCAGTTGAAAGATCAAAAATAATAATCTTGTCTATGCCACTGTCATTGTAGAGCTGACACAGATTGTAGACGTCGCCCATAACTGTCATATCAGACGCTGATTTCACGGCCTGACCGTTCTTTAAATACAGTGTAGCAACGATGTTCTTAAAACCAGTCAAATTACAAACTTCCTTTCGTGGACATCACGTCCTTTATTCTGCTATCATAGGTGCAGGCATCGTCAAGTGCCTTGGCAAATGCCTTAAACATAGCTTCTATCATATGATGATTATTTCCCGGTGTCAAAACCTTTATATGCAGGTTCATCGCAGCAGAGTAAGAAACGGCATAGAAAAACTCCTTTACCATCTCTGTATCCATATCTCCGACTCTCTCGCAGGTAAACTCACCGTCAAACTGCAGGTAAGGTCTGCCTGATAAATCGATGGCACAAAGCACCAGCACCTCATCCATCGGTAAAATAAAGCTTCCAAATCTCTTTATGCCCTTTTTGTCTCCGACAGCCTGTGCTATGGCATTGCCAAGCACTATGCCGCAGTCCTCTATAGTATGATGACAGTCCACATTTAAGTCTCCGTCGCACACCATATCGAGGTCAAAAAAACCATGCTTTGAAAATCCCTCCAGCATATGGTTAAAGAAGCCTATGCCTGTGTCTATATTTGATTTTCCGGCTCCGTCTATATTTAAACCAACCGAAATATCAGTCTCTTTTGTTTTTCTGCTAAGCTTAGCGCATCTATCTGCCATTTCTTACTCCTTTGACTAATCCTCAAATCTTACCTTGATTGAATTTGCATGTGCTGTAAGCTTCTCACACTCTGCAAACTGCTCAATATCTGTATGTATTCTCTCAAGGGCTTCTCTTGAATATGAGATGATGCTTGACTTTTTGATAAAGTCATCTACAGATAAGGCTGAGAAGAATTTTGCTGTTCCGTTTGTAGGCAGAACATGGTTTGGTCCTGCAAAATAGTCTCCCAAAGGCTCTGATGAGTACTCTCCGATAAAGATTGCTCCTGCATTTTTGATTTTTGTCATGACTGAGAAAGGATCTCTTGTGACAATCTCCATATGCTCTGAAGCGATATCGTTTACTGCATCAATTGCCTCATCCATATCCTCTGCAACAAGTATATATCCGTAGTTTTCAAGAGATTTCTCGATGATTTCTTTTCTTGAGAGGACCTCAACAAACTTATCAACTTCCTCTGATACTTTCTTTGCAAGCTCCTCACTTGTTGTGATCAAGATAGCTGATGCCATCTCATCATGCTCAGCCTGTGAAAGTAAATCTGCTGCCACATAGCGTGGATTTGCAGTCTCATCTGCAAGCACCAGAATCTCGCTAGGTCCTGCAATTGAATCAATACTGACATATCCAAACACAGCCTTTTTGGCAAGGGCAACAAAGATATTTCCCGGTCCAACAATCTTGTCTACCTTTGGCACACTCTCTGTTCCAAATGCCATTGCAGCGATAGCCTGTGCACCGCCTACCTTGTAGATTTCATCTACTCCGGCCTCGTTTGCGGCTACAAGTGTGGAAGGATATACCTTGCCGTCAGCTCCACATGGTGTACACATAACTATCTTTTCAACGCCTGCTACCTTTGCAGGAAGCACGTTCATCAGCACAGATGAAGGATAGACAGCCTTGCCGCCCGGCACATATACTCCTGCCTTTGCTATAGGTGTGACCTTCTGTCCTAAAATGATGCCGTCCTCTGTTGTAAACCATGAGTTCTGCAGCTGCTTCTCGTGATATTTTCTGATATTTACAAGAGCCTTTTTTATAACGGCAAGAAGCTTCTCATCAACCAGCTCATATGCTTCCTTTATTTCTTCCTCTGTGACACGGATATTTGATGCATCCACATCCGCTTTATCAAATTTCTTTGTGTATTCAAAAACAGCCTTGTCATGGTTTTCCTTTACATTGTTTATAATCTCATTTACCGTGCTCTCATACTCTGTATAGTTGTTAGGGCTTCTCTTAAGCAGGCTCTCCAATATGTTTTTCTGTGAATCCTTTGTAAGTTTTAAAGTTCTCATTACAGCCTCCGTCTAAAATCATGTATTGATATAAATTATACGCTATTTGATAACAGTCTTCAAATCGCTTATGAGCTTTGTGATACGCTCATTGTCCATCTTCATGCTGACCTGGTTTACCACAACCCTCGCCGACAGCGGGCAGACCTCCTCAAGCACGGTAAGTCCGTTCTCCTTAAGTGTAGTTCCGGTCTCTACTATATCACAAATCACCTCTGACAGTCCAACAATCGGAGCAAGCTCTATTGAGCCGTTTAGCTTTATAATCTCTACCGTCTGATGCTTTTTATTGTAGAAATAATCCTTTGCGATATGAGGATACTTGGTGGCAACTCTTATCTGCTCATGATGCTGTAAAAGCTCCCTTGCGCTCTCCGGTCCGCATATACACATACGGCATTTTCCAAAGCCTAAATCAAGCACTTCATAAATATTTCTGCCCTCCTCGAGGATGGTATCCTTTCCTACCACACCGATATCGGCAGCGCCATACTCCACGTATGTAGGCACATCAGGTCCCTTTGCCAGGAAAAATCTAAGCTTAAGCTCCTCATTTACGAAAATCAGTTTTCTGGTATCCTGATCCTTCATCTCCTCACAGGTGATGCCTATCTGCTCAAAAAGCTGCAGGGTCTTCTTTGCAAGTCTGCCCTTTCCCAGGGCAAAGGTTAAATATCTGTCATCACTCATCTTTTATTCCTCTATAAACTCAACTCTGTTTATACGGTTGTCTACCGCATATGAAGCATAGTCCTCTTTCGTTTTATTTTTGTCCTTAAGCACCATCTGTGTATTTACTCCATCTCTTCGAAGCTCCATAGAGCGCTTGATTGCCGCATGGTATGCAGCCTCCTCAAATACTATAAGTGAGGAATTCTCAATGACAGGCACATCAATATCCTGACGGCTTAATGCTGCCATGAGCTGATCCACAACAATTGCAAAGCCGATTGCAGCAGCGTCCTTTCCAAAGTGTGAAAGCAGCTTGTCATAACGGCCTCCCTTTACAATAGGCTCTCCTGTACCATATGTGTAGCCCTGGAAAATAATACCAGTGTAATATGTGTAGTCACTGATAAGTCCAAGCTCATACGAAATATATTTCTCGATGCCGTATGCCTTTAAGTATTCACGAAGCTTAAGCAGAGTATCAATAGATGATAATATCTCATCATAGCCCTTCGCTAGCTTTAAAGCCTCCATAAGCTGCTCATCCTGTAAATCGAAATTGTCTAATAGTCCAAACAGCTTCCTTAGCTTGTCGTTCATTGAAAGACTGTCAACAAACTCCTCCACGCCGAAGAAATTCTTATTTGCTATGAGCTCTCTTAAGTTTTCCTCCTGCTCGCCTGACAGCCCTGCTGCCTTTGTGAGACCGTAAAAGAACTGCGAATGACCGACTGAAATCTGGAAATTCTTAAGTCCGCTCTCAAGCATCGACTCAACTGTCATCGAAAGTATCTCGGCATCTGCAGAGATAGAGCCGTCACCTATCAGCTCTGCACCGCACTGTGTGCTTTCCTTGAGCCTGCCCTGATAATCCGATGAATTGATAAAAGTATTGCCAAGATAACACAGCTTGACAGGCATATCGTCCTCTATATAGTACTTAGCCGCACTTCTTGCAATAGAAGGTGTGAAATCAGGACGAAGGACAAGCGTATTGCCCTCCTTGTCAAAAAACTTGTATAAATCCTTTGAAGGGGTTGTTCCGACATCGCTTCCAAAAATATTAAAAAACTCAAATGTAGGTGTCATGATATCATGATATCCGTATTTTAAAAGTGTATGGTGCAGCTTATCCTGCAAATACAGCTTTTTTTTGCATTCTCCATTATATATGTCTCTTACTCCGTCCGGAGTGTGTAATAATTGATTTTCCATAATGTGTAAAATCTCGCTTTCATGTAGTAAAGTGTTATCGTGGTAATATGCTACCATACGATAGTAACACTGTCAAGTCCTGCAATTTAAGTCAAGCTGGAGTGCGTTAAGATACGGAACAAGTATTCCGGGCACCTCCGGGAGGAAAAATGCCGGCTCAAGCTCCTCATAGCGGAAGCTCTTTCTGCCGCCTTCTGCAGCTCTATCCCAGAATTCTGTCAGCTTTTTAAACGTGAGATAGTAGTATTCGTTCCTGTGTGTGTACGATATAAGGATAAATGCAACACCATCCTGTTTTTCAAAGCATCTCATAAATTCTACCTGATGCTCATGTATATTGGCAAGGGGAAACGTGTCGGTATTACATTCCTTTGCATCAAAGCATACCGGGATTCCCTGTACAGCGCCAATATAGTCAACCGTACTCTTCTGCTCGAAATAAGCCAGTGTAATGTGTCTGGTTTCCGGCTCCATCTTTATAGGTGTAATCGGAGTGGGAATCTTTTGTATGAGCGCCAGGCCGTTCTCCCTGTATTTTTCATTTGTCTTGTTTATCATGTCCTCTAAGGTCGAGCCTCTTAAGCCTCTTGAATTCCAGGTTGCCATATCGTTTCTCTCTTCTTTAATACTGTAAGCTATGCGACGTAAAGTAAATAATGACGGGATTAAAGCCCCACCCTGCTCCATATGTCCGGCAAAGCAGCCTCTATATATCTGCCATCAGGCAAAATCACATGGTGCGCATGCAAAAGCTGGCTGGTCACATGATAATTTTCTTTGTAAAAAGCATTAATCCTTTTATCACCATACTTCATATCACCTATGATCGGATGGCCAATCGATGACAAATGTGCCCTGATCTGATGGCTTCTTCCTGTAATGAGATGCACCTCAAGAAGAGTTGCTTTATGGCACGAAGCACTCATCTCAATTGTCTTAAGAGGCCTGTAAGCAGTCTTTACTGGCAGTGATTCATCACTTATTGGTTCCTTGGTTATCTGCACCTTATTTACAGCCTCATCCTTTGTCAGAAAGCCCTCTATGTTCATAGGCTCATCCACCTCACCTGCTACAAGCGCCATATAATACTTTTCTGCGGTTCTGTCCTTAAGCACCTGTGACAGGTACTGCAGTCCATGAAGCGATTTACCCATCAGAATAAGCCCCGATGTATTTCTGTCCAGGCGGTTGCACACCGATGGCTTAAAGCTCTTATATGTGTCAAAATCAAGCTTTCCCTCTTTTATCAGGTATCCGATAAGCCTTTCGTTTGCAGAAATATCAGTCTCCTTTGATTTCTGCGACAACATATTGACAGGCTTGTTTGCCGCCAGTATGTCATCATCCTCGTATACCACACCAAGTCCGTCCGGCTTTAGTGCACCAAGTGCCTTAAAATCCTTCATCAGACTGTCCTCATTGACGGAAAACTTAGCAAATGTATCATCTGACAGAAAAATCTTGATTTTGTCGTCAACTGACACAATTTCTGTGCCTGACGCTTTCTTATCATTCAGTTTTATGTTCTTCTTCCTGAGCATCTTGTAAATAAATCCCATGGATGCGTTTGGAAGTATCTTTTTAAGGTATTTGTCAAGCCTCTGGCCTGCCTCATTTTTACCCGCTTTAAATTCTTTCATAGCCTTTATCTTATATATCTATCTTTTCTTCTTGTGGACGTTTCTGATTGTTTTCTTTTTGTGCGCTGTGCCTGCAGTGTTATTTCCGCTTCCGTTTTTTCCTCGCTCTGTTGCATTTTTCAAGTTTTTCCTTACACCTGTATTCTTGCCGCCATAGCTGCTGTTTGAATTTTTACCGGACCCGGTACGGTTTTTGTCCCAGCCGCCATCAGCATGCATTTTTCTAGGCTTAATCAGGCACTTTTTGTCAAATCCGATTAAGTCCTCCCTGCCGGCCTTCACAAGTGCCTCGTGCACGAGATCATAGTTCTTTGGATTGCGGTACTGGATGAGTGCCCTCTGCATAGCCTTCTCATGCGGGTTAGTTGTGACATACACCGGCTTAAGTGTTGCCGGGTCAAGACCTGTATAGTACATGCATGTAGAGATGGTAGACGGTGTCGGATAAAAATCCTGCACCTGCTCAGGCATATATCCCAGATCGCGCAGATACTCTGCAAGCTCTATCGCCTCTTTAAGTGTTGAGCCCGGGTGCGATGACATGAGATACGGCACAAGATACTGCTCCTTGCCTATCTTTTTGTTCATATCCTTGTATGCCTTCACAAAGCTGTTGTACACCTCTACACTCGGCTTTCCAAGCCTGCTCAAAACAGCATTGGAGATGTGCTCCGGAGCCACCTTGAGCTGTCCGCTGACATGATACTCACACAGCTCACGAAGAAACGTCTTGTCTTTGTCATACATCAGATAGTCAAACCTGATGCCTGAGCGGATAAACACCTTTTTTACCTTTGGCAGTGCACGAAGCTGCCTAAGAAGCTGTATATAGTCGCTATGGTCAACTATCAGGTTATTGCACGGCTTAGGAAACAGGCACTGCTTTGTAGGACACGCTCCCCTTGTGAGCTGCTTTTTACATGCCGGCTGCCTGAAATTGGCTGTAGGACCACCAACATCATGGATATAGCCCTTAAAGTCCTTATCCTGCGTGATAAGCTTTGCCTCTTCTATGATTGACTCATGGCTTCTCGTCTGGATTATCCTGCCCTGATGGAAAGTCAATGCACAGAAATTACAGCCTCCAAAGCAGCCTCTGTTGCTGATAAGAGAAAACTTCACCTCGCTTATAGCAGGCACTCCTCCTGCCTCCTCGTAGCTTGGGTGATAAGTCCTCATATAAGGGAGTGCATAGACCTCATCCATCTCATCCTGCGACAGTGGCTTTTGCGGTGGATTCTGCACCACAAGCGTAGAGTTGTCATATGGCTCTACGAGCCTCTTTGCACAGAAAGGATCAGTATTGCAGTACTGTATGTAAAAGCTTCTTGCAAACTCCATCTTGTCCTCTTTTATAACGTCATAGTCAGGAAGCTCAATCGCATCATATATAATATCCCTGTCCTTTGTCTTGAACACGGTACCATCTATAAACGTGATATCCTTTACATCCATACCGCTGGCAAGCGCATCCGCTATCTCGATGATGCTTCTTTCTCCCATGCCATATGAAATGAGATCCGCACCGGAATCCAAAAGAATCGAGCGCTTGACCTTATTTGACCAGTAATCATAATGTGCCATGCGCCTAAGGCTCGCCTCGATGCCGCCTATTATGATAGGGATTTTTTTATAAGTATGGCGTATCAGGTTACAGTACACAACGGTCGCATAATCAGGTCTCTTTCCCATCACGCCACCCGGTGTAAATGAATCCTTTGCTCTTCTTTTCTTTGAAACCGAATAATGGTTTACCATGGAGTCCATATTGCCTGCTGATACTAAAAAGCCAAGACGCGGCACTCCCAGTATGGATATAGACTCATCATCCTTCCAGTCGGGCTGTGAAATGATGCCGACCGTATAGCCGTGTGCCTGCAGCAGCCTTGCAATTATTGCATGTCCAAAGGACGGATGATCCACATATGCATCACCGCAGACATATACAAAATCAAGCTGCTCTATGCCCTCATCTATCATATCCTGTTTTGAAATCGGTAAAAAACCATTACTCATATCATACCTCATAATTAAAAATTATTTTATTTGCCGGATTTTATCTGCATAAGCATATCCGTTTCAGCCTGTGTCAAAGCTCTGTAAGTCCCTGTTTTAAGGTCATCGGGCAGCTTAAGCGGTCCCATGGATATTCTCTTTAAATAGATTACCCTCTTTCCAAGCGCCTCAAACATCCGCTTGACCTGATGGAACTTTCCTTCTGTTATCGTAAGCTCAATCTCGGATACACTGCCGCTTTTTTTAATGATAAGCTCCGCAGGCTTTGTAGGTCTTTCCTCGCCTATATCAATGCCCTCTTTAAACCTGATGATATCAGCCTGAGTCAACTCACCATCAATACGTGCGTAGTAAGTCTTTGCCACATGCTTCGAAGGACTTAAGAGCTCGTGCGAAAGTGCTCCATCATTTGTGATAAGCAAAAGCCCCTCCGTGTCTATATCAAGCCTTCCGACAGGAAACAGATCATCATGCACAGCATCCGTGATATAGTCCATGACAGTCTTATGTACATTGTCATTTGTCGCAGAGACACAGCCTGAGGGCTTATTAAACAGATAATACTCATACCTTTGATACTTAATTATTCTGCCGTCAACTGATACCTCGTCGGCATCAGTATCTACCTTTGTCTCAGGCTTTGCGGCCACCGTGCCATTAATGGCTATCTGTCCGGCCTTTATAAGCTTTTTTACCTCAGAGCGTGTGCCAAGCCCCATCTCTGATAAAAATTTATCTAATCGAATCATATTGATATTTCTCTCCACATATACTGTCACATGAGTAAAAACAAACTTAAAAAATTACTTTTTATCGCTTTTATACTGCTATTTTGCATTTATTACATATTGTTTCCGGCACAGGTAAGTACGTGCGCTAAAGCAGGCATAATGCTATGGTTCAACCAGATATTTCCGCTTCTATTTATATTTACGATTTTATCTAACCTGATTATCTCAACAAATGTGCTGCAAAACATTCCCCAAAAGCATATCATGCTTTTTACATACATAATAGGCATAATATTTGGATTCCCGATAGGAGCAAAGCTCACAGCAGATTTTTGTTCGAAAGGATACATAGATAAAAATCACAGGGAAATACTGAGTGCACTGGCAAACCATTTCAGCCTTCCCTTTATCATTACCTATGCACTGTCCGAGCAACTTAACATATGCAGCCACTACAGCATTTATCTTGTGTCACTTTATCTGCCATCTGCTATAGGAATGATAGCTATGCTTTCGATTAACAAAAACAAAAGCTTAACACAAAAAATCCCGGCTCAAGGATTTAAGCTTAACATGCAAATCGTTGATGCCGGAATAATGAAAGGGTTTGAAACCCTTATAAAACTCTGTGGATATATTGTATTGTTCTCTATAGTCTCACGTATCCCACAGACCATTGCCCAAAAGGCTGACTGCTGCATGCCGCTGTCGGCAGACATAATAGGTGCCTTTTTTGAAACCACAAACGGTATCGGCATAGTCTGCGGTCTATGCATCCCACGCACCCTGTCAATAGTGCTGTGCATTGCACTTCTGTCATTTGGCGGTGTATCATGCATGGTCCAGACCAAATCAATATTCCGGGATACAGGCTTTAGGCTTTACAGATACATACTGCTTAAGGCAGCCATGAGCATACTCTCATGCCTGTTATGTATTATCCTATTTCGCATCCTCATCTGAATCGGAAATATTGGTGATTTCTATGTCATCATCAGATGTATCTGAAGCTGCCTCATTGTCAGATACTTCTGCTCCTGCAGCTTCATCTCCATACTCTTCCGGTGGGAAAAGCTCTGCTCTGTTTGCTGCAACAACATCCTCAAACTGCTGCAGTGAACTTATAAGGCTGTCATATCTGGCCTTTGAAGTCTCAATAGAACCTGTTAAGATATCCTCAATGCTCTTGAGCTGGCTGTCCGTATATGCCATGGCACTCATTCTGAGATTATTTGCTTCGTTTGTGGCACTGTCAAGTATCTCCTGTGCCTGCTTGGTTGCAATCTGCACTACCTCATTCGCCTGGGCATATGCCTGCTGCATAATCTGATGCTCGCTGACAAGCTCATTTGTCTGAATCTGAGCCTGCGCGATTATCTGATCCGCCTTCGCCTGTGCATCAGCAAGGATAGCCTCCTTATTGCTGATAATCTTCTGATATCTCTTGACCTCCTCAGGGGTCTTTGTACGAAGCTCTGAAAGAAGCTCCTCTAACTGTTCACGATTGACAAGAATCTTGTTTCTTGAAATAGGTGACGGCTTGCAGCCATCAATATAGTCTTCGATTTCTTCAATAATCTGTTCCATTTTACTGCTCATAAATACTGTCTCCTTACCTGGTAATATTGTATTTAGCATAAATTCTATCAATGAACTGTTCAGGTACGAACTTTGATATATCCCCTCCGTATGATGCAAATTCCTTGACAATTGTAGAGCTTAAATATGAATAATTGAGGCTCGAAGTGAGAAAAACCGTCTCTATTTCCGGATTCTGCACTCCGTTAGCCTGTGCAATCTGCAGCTCATACTCAAAATCTGTCACTGCACGCAATCCTCTTATTATGATTGTTGCATTGATTTTCTTCATGTAGTCAACTAAAAGTCCTTCGAAGCACCCAACTCTCACGTTTGGTATGTGTGCTGTCATTTCCTTTATCATACTAACACGTTCTTCCAAAGAAAACAACGAGTTTTTTGCACTATTATTGAGTACTCCGACAACCAGCTCATCCACTATTTTGGCTGAACGCTCTATTATATCCAGATGTCCAAATGTCACCGGATCAAAGCTTCCCGGATAAATTCCTACCTTCATATTGTATCTCCTATGCACGCTTTATGAAAACATGCTTGTTTGTCTTATAAATTTTTTCTTTGACTATCTCATAGCCAAGCTCTGTGAGATAATCAAAATCAGTATCGTTTGAAGCCTCAACCACGATAAGTGTATCATCCTTTAATATATCGCTGTCCGAAAGTGTAATAAGCACTTCCTTTTCAAGCTCCTTATTGTATGGCGGATCCATAAACACGATATCAAATTTGTATTTGCCCTCAAGCGTACGTACTGCCGTGACAGCATCCGTCATCATGAGCCTTGAAACCTTATCAAACTTTGTAAAATGGATATTGTCCTCGATGCATGAAGCGGCTTTTCTTGAATTCTCCACAAATACAGCATAGGCTGCACCGCGGCTTAACGCTTCAAGTCCTATCTGTCCGCTTCCGGCAAACAGATCTAAAAAATATGCTCCGGGAACATCAAACTGCATGACATTAAAAAGAGTCTCCTTCGTCTTGTCAGTAGTCGGTCTTGTATCTTTTCCCTCGATAGTCTTTAGAGGGAGGCTTCTCGCCGTTCCTGCTATTATTCTCATACTTTTCTCCCTGTTATAGTCTATTTCTGGTCCTTTAAGACGTCCTTATTCTTTGCAATATAGTCAATAAGCGAAACAACTGTGAGCACAAGTGCCACATAAATGAGGATTGTTCCAAGGATATTTAACCATCCAAGCTGCAGATTGATATTAAAAATAATAACAATAACCATAAGCATCTGGAAGGTTGTCTTAAACTTGCCCCAGTAGCTTGCCGCAATGACAATTCCATTGTCAGATGCAACCAGTCTGAAGCCGCTTATGATAAACTCTCTTGCAATGATAATAAGCACAACCCATACAGGGATAAGCTTTAAATCAACAAGGCATATCATTGCAGAGCATACAAGCAGCTTGTCTGCAAGCGGATCCATAAACTTGCCGAAATTTGTAACAAGATTATATTTTCTTGCAATTTTTCCGTCAGCCATATCGGTCAGACTTGCAATGATAAATATCGCAAGTGCTATATAATTTCCGTATCCGTCAAAAAACGGTGAAATAAGGAAAAATACAAAAAACGGAATAAGTATCACTCTTAAGATTGTAAGTTTGTTTGGTAAATTCATTTTACAAGTTCTCCTATCAAATCATATTCATACGCACCGGTCACCATAACCTTGCATATATCGCCGGTCATAAGTGTCTCATCAGTGTTGATGAATATATATCCGTCAACATTCGGTGCATCTCTGTATGTACGGCCGATATAAGCATTTTCATCAGCCACCTTGCCCTCTATGAAAACATATAATTCTTTACCCTTTAGTGTCTCATTTTTATCAAAAATGACCTCTTCCTCAAGCTCCATGACATCAGCCTGCCATTCAGCCTTTATATCCTCATCTATCTGATCAGGCATTGCAGCTGCCTTTGTGCCCTCCTCCGGGGAATACGTAAAGGCTCCCAGACGGTCAAACTCCATATCATTTACAAACTGCATAAGCTCCTCGTGATTATCCTGTGTCTCACCCGGGAAACCGCATATAAGTGTGGTTCTTAGTGTGATATCAGGTATTCTCTCACGCAGCATTCTGATACGCTCCACAAGCTCAGCCTTTGTTGTTTTTCTGCCCATGCGCCTTAAAATATCGTCATTGCAGTGCTGGATTGGCATATCCAGATAATGGCATACCTTCTCATCCTTTATCATGGACTCTATAAGCTCATCGTATATCTCCTCGGGATAGCAGTACATAATCCTTATCCAGAACAGCCCGCTTATCTTGTTGAGCTCATCTAAAAGCTTATGAAGTGACTTCTCACCATACAAATCCACTCCGTAAAGTGTGGTCTCCTGGGCAACAAGTATAAGCTCCTTTGCCCCCTGCTCCACAAGGCTCTTTGCCTGTTCAATCAACTCCTCCATCGGCACACTTCTGTAACGGCCTCTGACGGAAGGAATGACACAGTAGGTACAGTTTTTATTGCAGCCCTCTGCTATCTTAAGGTAAGCAAAATGCCCTCCTGTGGTGACAATACGCTTTGTCTTTATGCTGGGAAGTCCCTCTAAGGTGTGCAGATTGCTGTATCTGTGTTTTTCAAGTGTCTCATGTACAGCTTCAACTATAGTATCATATGAATTGGTGCCAAGTATGGCATCAACCTCCGGGATTTCCTTAAAAATCTCATCCTTGTATCTTTGTGCCAGACAGCCTGTCACAATAAGTGATTTGCATTTGCCTGTCTCCTTATACTGAGCCATCTCGAGAATTGTATTGATACTCTCCTCCTTTGCATCACCTATGAAGCAGCAGCTGTTTACGATAATGATATCAGCCTGCGTCTCATCATCGGTCATCTCTATGCCGTCATTTGCAAGCATGCCTATCATATACTCTGAATCCACAAGGTTTTTATCGCATCCAAGCGAAATAAATAATAATTTCATAGTACCTCTCAAATGTAAGTATTTACAATTAAAGGGAAAGACAAAACAGCCTTTCCCCTCCTAGATTAAGCCTCTTCGCCTTCGTTTAAATCCTCATCATCTGAGACGATTCTGACAGCTCCCGTGTACAGCTCCTCTACAGCAATAGATAATGGCTTATTGCACTTAGGGCGTGCGATAAGCGGTTCTGCACCATCAATAATCTGGCGTGCACGCTTTGCTGCAGCAATAACGATAGAATAACGGCTGTTTACTACCGGCTCTTCACCTATCTCTACATTGTTGTTTACTACCTTCATTAACTCTACATACGATGGATGTATCATATTATTTATCTCCTTTCGAAAAGCTTAAAAGCTCTTTTCTCATTTTATTTATAAAATCTATATTTGATGATACCAGATAATCCTGATTCTTTTTTGTGTCGTCAGAGCTGTGGATGATATCATTCACAAGCTCTACACAATCATCAAGCTTATCATTTACCACTAAATAATCATATTTCTCTATGCCTAAAGACTCCTCATATGCTCTTGAAAGTCTCTGTGCACAGACCTCTTTTGTCTCTGTGCCTCTTCCTACAAGCCTGTCCTTGAGCTCATCTGCACTCGGCGCTGACACAAACATAAGCACCGTATCAGGAAACTGCTTCTTTATCTTTAAAGCTCCCTGGATTTCTATCTCAAGAATCACATTCTTTCCGGCGTTAAGCTGCTCATTGACATATGACTTTGGTGTGCCGTAGTAATGATCTACATACTTGGCATACTCAAGCAGTCCATCTGCCTTTATCATCTGTTCAAATTCTTCCTCTGAGATAAAGAAATACTCTCTGCCATGCTCCTCACCCGGCCTTGGACATCTGGTCGTGGCTGATACGCTCAGTGCATAATCATCACCATGCTTTGCCATAAGCTCCTTCATGATAGTACCCTTTCCGGAACCCGAAAAGCCTGAAAAAACAACTAATTTTCCTGTGTTACTCATCACAATCTCCTAAAATTACTCAATATTTTGAATCTGTTCCCTGACCTTTTCTATATCAGTCTTAAGACTGATGCCTGTGTCAGAAATCTTAAGATCATTGGACTTTGAAAGGATGGTATTCGCCTCACGGTTCATCTCCTGTGCGAGGAAATCAAGCTTTCTTCCCACACTGCCACCGGCATTTAGCGAATCCTTCATGGAAAGGATATGGCTTTTGAGCCTGACTGTCTCCTCATCCACACAGATCTTGTCCGCAAAAATAGTGACTTCCTGGGCTATTCTTGAATCATCAAGCTGATTGTCTGCAAGCAGCTCTCTTAGCTTTTCCTCAAGACGCGCACGGTATTCGACAATAATCTGTGGCGAACGCTCCTCAATGAAATCAACATATGATACCATATTATCGAGCTTTTCGCAAAGGTCTTTTTTAAGATTTTCTCCCTCGCGCACGCGGCTTTCAACAAATGGCTCAAATGCACCGCGAAGAGCCTTCTCAAGACTGCTCCACAGCTCATCCTCATCTACAGGCTGCTCCTCCATCGCAAATACCTCCGGATATCTCGACAGCGTGCTCACTCTTATATCATTCTCCAGTCCGAATTCCTCCGCCATCTGATTCAGATACTTAAGATATTCTCCCGCGAGAGCCTTATTATACTGCAATGAGAGATTATTTTCTGTAAAATCCTCATATGTGATATAAATATCGACCTTGCCACGCTCTATGTACTCCTTAAGCAGAGTCCTTATTGCACTCTCGAAGAAATTGAGCTTTTTAGGCATCTTGATATTGACATCCAGATATCTGTGATTTACAGATTTTACCTCAACTGTAATCTTACGGCTTGCATCTGCGTACTCGTATCTGCCAAAGCCGGTCATACTTTTAATCATAATTTTTCCTTTCGCATATGCATAGATGAGTTTATTATATAACTCCTTGAGATTTTCGTCAAATATATTATAATATAAATATTCATGATTATAAATATTCAGCAACTTAGAATATTTACAGGAAATAAGGAGGAACGTCATGGCTTTAGACGGAATAGTCATTTCAAATATAGTTGCAGAGCTAAACAGCACGATACTAAACTCAAAAATCAGTAAAATCGCAGAACCTGAGGCAGATGAGCTGCTTCTTACCCTAAAGGGACCAAACGGCTCGTTCAGGCTTTCGATGTCTGCAAGTGCATCGCTTCCATTCATCTACCTGACACCCACCAATAAGGTAAGCCCTCTCACTGCCCCTACATTTTGCATGATTTTAAGAAAGCATATAGCAAACGGACGCATCACAAAGATTTACCAGCCGGGCATGGAGCGTATCATAAACTTTGAAATCGAGCACTTAAACGAGATGGGCGATCTATGCCACAAGGTGCTTATTATCGAGCTGATGGGCAAATATTCAAACATCATCTTTACCGACTCCGATGGTACGATAATAGACAGTGCCAAGCGTATTCCCGCATCCGTAAGCTCTGTGCGTGAAGTGCTTCCGGGCAGAGCCTACACCATCCCCGCGACTCAGGAGGATAAATATAATCCTCTGACTGTAGATTCGAAGCAGTTTGTGGATATTATATCAGCAAAGCCGCTTACTGTTTCAAAGGCTATCTACTCATCCTTTTCCGGCATCAGCCCTCTTGTGGCAAATGAGCTGGCTCACCGGGCAGGCCTTGACGCGGACTTCCCTGTAGCTGCCTACTCACACGATGAGCTTTTGCACCTGGGAAGCAACTTCACATGGATGATGGAGGACATAAAAAATAATCGTTTTACGCCGAATATCGTGCGTGACGGCAACGAACCAAAGGAATTTTCTTCAATAGAGCTGACTCAGTATAGCGATTTAACGGTCACAAAATATGAATCTATATCAGAGGTTTTAGAGCTTTACTACTCTGAGAGAAACACCTATACACGTATACGCCAGAAGTCAGCCGACCTGAGAAAACACGTAAATACCCTCCTGGAGCGAAACCAGAAGAAATATTCCCTGCAGATGAAGCAGCTAAAGGACTCCGAAAAACGTGAAAAATACAAGGTGTACGGCGAGCTTATCAACGCATTCGGCTACGGACTTACACCGGACGACAAATTTCTTGAAGCAGCAAACTATTATGATGACAACAAAATCATTAAAATCCCTATCGACAACACAAAAACTCCTGCCGAGAACGCGCAGAAATACTTTGACAAATACGGAAAGATGAAACGTACTGCCGAAGCATTGAACGAGCTGATTCTTGAAACAAAGGGTCAGATAGACCATCTCGAATCAATTCAGAATTCACTGGATATCGCTTTAAGCGCTGACGACCTCGTCCAGATAAAGGATGAGCTGATAGAATACGGTTTTATCAAAAAAGGAAAGGGTTCAAAGAAACAGAAGGTAAAGAGCAAACCCTTCCACTATATCTCATCAGACGGCTTTGATATGTACGTTGGCAAAAACAACTACCAGAACGATGAGCTCACCTTCAAGCTGGCAACCGGAAACGACTGGTGGTTCCACGCCAAGGGCATGCCCGGCTCACATGTCATTGTAAAAGCTGAAAACAAAGAGCTGCCGGACAGCACCTTTGAGGAGGCCGGCAAGCTCGCAGGCTACTACTCCAAGGGCAAAAATGCCGACAAGGTCGAAATTGACTATCTGCAAAAGAAAAATGTCAAAAAGCCAAACGGCGCTGCAGCAGGCTTTGTCGTGTATTACACAAACTATTCTCTCACGATTCATCCTGATATATCAGATATCAGGCAGATTGAGTAAGCAGATTATACTTATTTCATAACCATTCCAAAACGCTTAAAGTAAAAAGCTGATATACACATGCATAGTCATGCATGCTATATCAGCTTTTATTTTAGCCATTTAAGCTCATCACAGATTCATCCTCTTTAATTGTTCTTTTGCAAATTCATCCATTTTCTTTTTCAGTATTCTGTTTTCCGCTGTACAAAGCGCCGGGTCTGCTTCAAGCACCTCATCCACCATCTCAGATGCTTCCTTTAGCACATCGCTGTCCTGATACACATCCGCAAGCGCAAACGCAAGGTCTCCACTCTGCCTGATTCCAAAGAAATCCCCAGGACCTCTGAGCTTTAAATCCTCACTTGCTATATAAAAGCCATCATTTGATTTATTTAGTATCTCAAGACGCTTTTTTGATTTCTTTGAATTTGACGAATTGATAAAAATGCAATACGATTGTGCATCTCCCCTGCCCACACGGCCTCTTAGCTGATGAAGCTGTGCAAGTCCAAACCTGTCTGCATTTTCTATCATCATGACAGTTGCATTGGGCACATTTACACCAACCTCCACGACTGTTGTGGACACAAGCACCTGCGACTCATTATTTGCAAAGCGCTGCATCACCTCATCCTTTGCCTTGCTCTTCATCCTGCCGTTAAGCACATCTACCGTGATATCCTTTGGCAGTGCCGCTTTAAGCACATTTGCATAGTCTGCGACATTTTCCCCTTCCGAGTTTTCGGTTTCCTCCACAAGAGGGCATATAACATACGCCTGATGGCCGGCTCTCACCTGCTCAGCAATAAAGCTGTAGGCCTTTGGCCTGAATGCCGTGCCAACCACACAGTTCTTGATTGGAAGCCTCTTTGCCGGCACCTCATTTATGACAGAGATATCCATATCACCGTATATGATTATTGCTAACGTACGCGGTATCGGAGTGGCACTCATCACAAGTATATGTGGCTTTCTTCCCTTATCCGAGAAGCTCTCTCTCTGCTTCACGCCAAATCTGTGCTGCTCATCTGTGATAACAAGCGACAGATTGGAAAAATCCGCTTTCTCCTGTATGAGCGCATGAGTGCCTATAATAAGCGCATTTTTCTCGTTTTCAAGGCGCGCATAGGCCTCTCTTTTCTGCTTTGCCGTCATGGAGCCGGTAAGAAGCACAACAGGACTGTCAAGTCCAAACTGACCAACCAGTGAGCAAAACGTCTCATAATGCTGGTTTGCAAGCACCTCCGTCGGAGCCATTATGGCAGACTGATAGCCACATTTTGACGCCCACGCCATAAGAAGAAAAGCAACAATCGTCTTTCCTGAGCCCACATCACCCTGAATAAGCCTCTGCATCACATAAGGGCTTTTAATATCCTGCTTTATCTCATCTATCGTCTTCTTCTGCGCGCCTGTCAGTTCATACGGAAGCTTCTCAATCAATCCGTCTATAAAAGCATCATCCGTAAACTCAAACTCATTTTTGTCCTTCTGCTGCTTTTTATTCTGATACCGCATGCCCATGATAAAGAGAAAAAACTCATCAAAAACAAGCCGTCTTCTTGCCTCCACAAGAGCGTCAAAGTCATCAGGGAAATGTATCTGCTTCATGGCATAATTGTACTCGCAAAAGCCGTACCTATGCCTTATATCCTTAGGCAGATAATCTGACAGCAGTGTATCATGTGACAAAGTCTCCTTTATCGTCTTGACTATCAGATTGTTTGTCACACCGCTTGTCACGGAATACACAGGCTGCAGTGTATCGCGTATAGCCTCGTACTTTTGCACCTCATACACCACAGGCTGCTCCATGACATATCGGCCTCCCTTTGGCTTAATATGTCCGTAAAATATAAGATGTCTCCCCTGCACAAGCTGTGCCTTAAGGTATGGCATACGGTACCATACCAGCTGTATCATATGCCCGGGCGAGCCGATATCCTGCAATGTAATCTGCATTCTCGCTGTATTTTTCACAACAGGTGCCTTTTTAATCACAGCATGGATGGCATAGGTGCTGCTTACGTTTACATTATTCAGTTCATCAATATCCGTTATTTCCGGAAACTTTACATAATCCCGGGGAAAATGAAGGAGTATATCACCAACGGTGTATACTCCCATTTTAGCAAATGCTTTTTGTGTTTTTTCCCCGATTCCCTTAACCGCGGTAATCGGTGAAGCTATATCCATATTTGCTCCTAAACATGATGATATGAGGGTCAAAAGGTATTTTGCCCCTCATTTATATTCTTTAAAAGGCTTTACTCTACAGAAATAACATAATAGTAGATTGGCTGTCCGCCATCGTTGACCTCAACCTCTACATCAGGATATTTCTCTTCGATTGCTGCTGCAAGCTCATTAGCTGAGTCCTCATCAGAATCACTTCCGAAATAGATGCTGACAATCGCTGAATCCTCATCTACCATGGCATCTACCATCTCAAGTGTAGTAGCCTTTAAGTCTGTTCCAACAGAAAGGATGCTCTTGTCTCCGATTCCCATGAAGTCGTTCTGCTTGATGGTTTTTCCGTCAATCTCAGTATCGCGGACTGCATATGTCACCTGTCCTGTCTTGACATTTTCTATCTCAGCCATCATCTGCTCTTTATTCTCCTCGGCGCTATGGTCAGGGATATAATTTACAAGCGCTGTGATACCCTGTGGGATAGTCTTTGTAGGGATAACAATAATCTGTTTATCCTCAACAAGGTCTACTGCCTGGTTTGCAGCCATGATGATATTCTTGTTGTTTGGCAGGATAAATACTGTCTTCGCATTTACATGCTCGATAGCGTTGAGCATATCCTCTGTGCTAGGGTTCATGGTCTGACCACCCTCTATGAGATAGTCCACTCCAAGGCCTCTAAACACTTCATTCATGCCTTCTCCGATTGAAACAGATACAAAGCCCATTTCCTTTGCAGGCATGTTATTTGTCTTTTCATCAGCACAAGCAGCTTCATAAGCCTCTTCCTCAGCCTTCTGCTGTGCTGCAAGCTTCTGTGAATCCTTGATGAGTTTTTCCTGATGCTCCTCACGCATATTGTCGATCTTTATCTTGCTGAGTGAGCCGAAGGTAAGTGCCTTCTGCAGTGCAAGTCCAGGGTCGTTTGTATGTACGTGAGTCTTTACGATCTCATCGTCAGCTACAACGACTATAGAGTCACCGATTGACTCGAGGAATGCCTTGTATGCGTGCTCCTCATTGTCTGACATTGGCGCATTGAGTACAATAATAAACTCTGTGCAGTAACCAAACTTAATCTCTGCCTCTGTCTCAGCCGAAATCTTTGCAGGAGCTGCTCCTGTTGGTGCGCCCTCGATTGTATAGTCAATCTCCTTGCCGATAAGGGCATCATATGCTCCCTTTAATACCTGAACAAGTCCCTGTCCGCCCGAATCCACAACACCTGCCTGCTTTAATACAGGAAGCATCTCCGGTGTCTGGTCAAGCACATACTCAGCCTGCTTTATAACCTCTTCAACAAATGTGACAACATCCTCTGTTTCGTCTGACAGCTCCAGAGCCTTTTCTGCTGCGCCCTTTGCCACTGTGAGGATAGTTCCCTCCTTTGGCTTCATAACTGCCTTGTAAGCTGTCTCAACCGCCTTCTGGCATGCCTCACAAAGAATAGTGACATCTATTTCATCGTATTCCTTTATAACCTTGCAGAAGCCTCTGAAAAGCTGTGATAAGATAACACCCGAGTTTCCTCTGGCGCCTCTTAAAGAGCCTGATGAAATAGCCTTTGCAAGCTCTGCCATGGTAGGATTTGTGAGCGAGCTGACCTCCTTGGCCGCAGACATGATTGTCATTGTCATATTTGTTCCGGTATCACCATCCGGTACCGGGAATACATTCAGCTCATTTATCCAGTCTTTCTTTGAATCAAGATTCTTGGCTCCCGCAAGAAACATCCTTGCAAGGAGCTTTGAATTAATGCTTGTGATCTCCACTTTTTGTAGTCCTCCTTAATCAATTACCCTTACGCCCTCAACGTAAATATTGATCTTTGCAATTTTCATTCCTGTAAATGACTCAACCTTGTACTTAACCGTCTCGATAAGATTATCCGAAACAGTGCCGATTGAAATACCATACGCTACTATTACATGAAAATCAATGGTAATTTCGTTGTTCTCATCTACCTTTACATTTATTCCATGGTTCAGGTAATCTCTCTTTAAAAGCTTTACAAGACCATCCTTCATGTTGACTGCTGCCATGCCTACTATTCCAAAGCACTCTACAGCTACAGAGCCTGCATAGGTTGCAATAACATCTGTATCAATTAAAATTTGTCCATATTGGGTATCCATCTGTCCCTTCATAATATATACCTCCATCATATTGTGACGTAGCTAATGTTATTATACCTTTTTTTTCACAAAAAGCAAATATTTTTATATTTTATCCTTGCATTCTTTATTTTAATCTGATAGAATACATTTGTTGTGAGCTTAAGAGTATGGTAAGCTTAGTGAAATGCAAGGAGGTGCAATATCATGGCAAAATGTGCAATTTGTGAAAAAGGTGTTCATTATGGAAATAATGTCAGCCATTCTCATAGAAGATCAAATCATGTTTGGAAGTCAAACATTAAGAAGGTTTCTTGCAAGGTCAATGGAGTTCCACAGAAGTTATATGTATGTACTTCATGTTTAAGATCTGGCAAAGTTGAGAGAGCTTAGTCTTTATTTTTGAATCTTTTGAATTTTAAAGGACATCCGTTTGGATGTCCTTTTTATTTGCTCACATATATGAAATTAATCCTGCTTGTCGTCCTCTGCCTCGTCTACCTTTACATCGTCGAGATTAAGGTCATCATTTTTCCCCTTTGAGAAGCGGCTTACAATGTCCGGCACCATATCGAGTATCTTGGTCATGCCGTCCTGATTCTTTACATTGACAAGCTTTGTCTGTCCATTCTGGATAACGAGCACTGCACTTGGCTGAATCTTTCCGCCCATACCGCCGGCTCCGTTATTTTTCTTTTCTGCCGAAAACGCTCCTGCTGCCACTCCAAACGACACATCCACAAGCGGAAGTATGATTGTATCCCCTATATGAATCGCATCACCGACTACAGTCTTTGTAGTGATAAAGCTGTCCATCCCCTTGAAAAGTGACTCTACTGTGTTATTGAAACTATTATCTGCCATAATATCTTCCTCCTATCTGCTTATCCTATTATATAATCTGCGGCAGTTTTTATCAAATAAAATTCTAAGTGTTGCCGCTAAAATACTTATTACTATCACATGCCCCTTTATATCAAAGCTGCCCTTTGCATACGGCTTTTCACTCTCGAAATCAGGTGTAATCCGCCATCTGTTTGTATAGCCGACAGGAAAGCATGCTAAAATACCTAATGAAATGCCTGTTGTATCCGGCGAGCCGGTTGAATAAACCATTGTAAGCTTAAGCCTCCTTGGGCATATTCTTTTAAGAATGATAAAAAGCTCTTTTTTCAGATGTGAAAAAGCAGCTTTATTTCTCTCATCACTGTATTCTCTTTTTAGCTTATAGATACAGTTTTTTATTTTTTCTGACTTATCTTTAAATTGCTTTTTATGTGACTTTTTGTGTGGCTTTTTATACGTTTTTTTATGAGTGGGCTTAGTTTGTTGTTTTATATGCTGATTCTCATCAGTTACTGACCTTTGCTCGTTAGGAGTCTGTGATGTGCTTTCATCCTCTGTCTGTTCATCTGCGACATGTTCTGACTCATCTGCCGGTATTTTAGGCTCATCTCCGGTGTTTTCACTGACTTTATCTTCTGTTTCAGTTTTAGCTGCCTCATCCATATCGTCATCATCCAAAGCCTCATAATTATCAAACAGCTTCTTCTTCACAAAAGCAAGCCTTATATATCCGTCAGTCTCCTGTGCATACTCTATATGCAGTGCAAACAAATGAAAAAGCCATGACACATGTGCTTTTGCTCTTATGTCTGTATTGTCAAAGCTTCCGACAGCCCTGTACTTGACCGGCACAAACAGTACGCAAAGCAGCGCTGTAAGTATAAGAGCAAGCACTACAAGGAGTATGATGCCTATGACCTTTAAAATCGTAAATATCATCTATCTATTTCCTCCGTTTGCTCTTTAAATAGCTCTTCACATCTGTTTTACCTGTATTTTCGTATGTCTCCTTAACAATATCACAGGCCAGCAAAAGTGCCTCATCATAATTACCCGCTACTGCGATTATGTGCAGATTCTTCTTCGGATATCCCTTTTGCAGCAATTCTCTTGTCGGAATGATATCCAAAAGATTTTCCTCATTTGACGGAAACGTGATGATGTATGTGTGAAGCATGCCGGCATTATGCTCTATCTTCCACTTGATTTTCTTTATCTTTCCGGTAACAGACTCTCCTACAAATAAATCCTCATACCATTTCATTCCAAAACCTCAAAAAGCAGTTTTTTAAACTGCTTTTTAATAATACTAATAATACTTGTGTGTCCCCCATAAATTGCTTTTCTTTAAATCCAGGTACTCATTGTAAGCCTTCTCAAGTATCTGCTTCTCATTTGCAAACTTGAGCAGATGATATGCCTCGTGATACTTGTAAAACCCTGAATCCATGAAATACTCTTCTCTTTGCGGTTTACTATAATAACTTTCGCCCATCATAAGATACCAGTGTACATCCTTTTCCACTGTATCATGTGGCACGGTAAAAGAATAGTGGCTCTTACCCACGTATTGGATTATCGTTGCACTGGCACCGGTCTCCTCTTTCACTTCACGGATTGCAGTGTCCTTGTACTCTTCGTCAGATTCCACAGTTCCCTTGGGCAGTACCCACCCCTCGTACCTGTTCCTGTAGTTCTTGTATAAGAGTAATATTTTGCCACGAAAGATTACCACACCGCCACAGCTCGTTGCTTCTATCATTGCCATTCCTCCAAGTGTGGTTTAAACGCTATTTGTCAGTTCCAACAAAATTTGAACAATAACGTCTGTCATTACACTTAAGTATAACCTACTTCTAAAAAAAGTGCAACAAGCCTATTCATTGAAATATTTATCAAATACCTTTTTTGCCACCGGCACCGCATAGGTGCTACCGGCACCGGAATCCTCCACAACTACTGCGATTGCCAGATCATTGTAACCATCCTTTTTTCCATAGCCCACAAACCAGGCATTGGTCTGGTCTGTAGAATCTGATACCTGGGCAGTTCCGGTCTTTCCAAAGGCCTCATAGCTCTGATCGCTTAGCTTTGCGCCTGTTCCATCAGATACCACTGCTGCCATAAGATTCTGAAGAAAAGCTGCCTGATCCTTTGACATAATCTGCTTGTATGAAGCCGGTTTATTCTGCTCCACAAGCGCCCCTGCTGCATTTTCCGTATGGTCTACCAGATATGGCCTCATCAGATTTCCATCATTGCAGATTGCACCGGCAATCATGCACATGTGAAGCGGTGAAACAAGCGTATTTCCCTGACCTATCGCAGTCTGCATGGTCAGAGCTGACGAAGCATTGTTATCCAGTGCAAATTTACTCTTTTTTGAATCAAAGGCTATAGGCAGATTCTTGTTGAAAAGCATATCGTCACACAAGATACTAAGCTTATTGTTATCCACCAAAAGACCTATATTGGAAAAGGACGAGTTGCATGACTTTGCAAACGACTTTGTTAAGTCCTCCTGTCCGTGTGATTTATTGCCGGCACAGTGGATTGTAAAGCCGTCCTCAGTAATGCTTCCGTCACAATCAAAGCTGTAGTCGTTGTATGTAGACGGATTTTCGTTATAATACTCGAGTGCTGTAAAAATCTTAAACACTGAACCCGGGGCATACTGTCCCTGTGTTGCCCTGTTGTAAAGAGCAGTGCTGCCCTCACCGTTTACACTCTCCCAGTCACTTGCGATGGTATTGGGGTCATAATCAGGCTTTGACACCATAACTGCAATCTTTCCTGTCTTCGGCTCAATTGCAATGACAGCACCTTCATAGTCGCCAAGAGCATTGTATGCAGCCGCCTGTGCTTCGTAATCCAGTGTGGTTACGACATTATCACCGGTATTTTTCTTACCGCTTATATCATTTACTATCTGGTCAAGGAAAAACTCATGTGAGCGAAGCAATGAGAAATTTTCCTGCTTTTCAAGCCCGGCCTTACCATTTACGGCAAAGCCTGCCACATGCGCAAACATCCTGCCGTCAGGATATTCCCTTGTCTCAGACGCATCCGAACTGACCTTTGTCCGTGCTATGACATGTCCATCCTTAGTCTGTATCTCGCCTCTCACCACGTTCTTAGAGAAAAGATCCTGCAGCGAATTATATGGACTGTTGATGAATTCGTCGCTTTTTACAAACTGGAAATACAAGAAATAACCTATCAATCCAACAAAAACTATAAGGAAAAAATATGTGACGACCGCATACTCTCTATTTCTGTGTCTTCGTGCTGTTTTTGCCGCCTGCTGCCGGTTTTCTCCTTCTCTGCTGACTTCCCTGCGCCCCCGGCTCTTTTGCTGCCTGCTTTTGTCTGTTTTTTGTCTCATGGTCCTTTCGTCTCTTGTCATCTATATTTCTCCTTTTTTCAGGGGCTGCCTGCATAATATACATGCCCTGTATCATTCCAAAAATAATCATCGTAGATAGAAGCGAGCTGCCACCGTAGCTCACAAGCGGCAGCGTCACACCTGTCATCGGTATAAACTTGGTTGAGCCGCCGACAGTTAAAAGCACCTGAAGCGCATACACACTGCCAAGTCCAAGCGCCACATACTTGTAAAACGCATCCTTCATCTGCATGGAAAGATTAAATATCATAAGAAAGCAGCTCACACATACCATAATGAGGCAGACAGCAAATATACCGCCCATCTCCTCTGAGATAGCCGCTATGATAAAGTCTTTAGACACAATAGGTATCTTATTCGGCAGTCCCTGCCCCAGTCCAAAGCCAAACAGTCCGCCTGTACCTATGGCAAAGAGCGACTGGCACACCTGATAGCCGGCCTTGTCTATGACAGAAAGAGGATCAAGCCATGCAACAATTCTGTTCTTCACATGTGAAAACAGATGATAGCCTGCGTACATTCCAAGCCCCACAAACGCGAGTCCTCCGGCAAAAATATAAAACTTTTTTGTCGCAACATAAATCATGACCAGATATGTAAAGAAATACAAAAGCGCTCCACCTAGATCATTTGATGCAACAAGTATCAGCACAAACACGGCCGATACGCCGCTTGTTATGGCAAGCTGCTTTAAATCGGTTGATTTATACAGCATGGATGCTATAAAAAATACAAAAAGTATCTTCACAAACTCAGACGGCTGAATTGAAACAGGACCAAATGTCAAAGAAAGCTTTGCTCCCCTGCTCGCCACTCCTACCACAAGCACCGACAAGAGTCCAACTATTCCTACTCCTGCATATGTCCATGTCAGTTTTCGAAACATCGTGCCTTTTTGCATGATAAGAGGTATTAAAAACGCAAATATCGTTCCGGCAAGTACAAAAACAAACTGCCTTAATGCCTTGTCAAACGAAATTCTCGTTAAAATAATCATGCTAATACAAAGCATCATCACCATGTTGTTTAGCACAAGCTCTGAGGCATTCTTATAAAACTTATGATAAATCAAATAAATTGATTCAAAAAGCACAAGCTGTGCTATATAAAATCCTATTATCTTTGTATCCATTGTCGTGACAAAGAGCACCAAAAAACCATCTAAATGAATCAGAAACATATAAAATCTCTGCAGATTATATATATGCTTCTGCTTTTTCGGCTTGTCGGGATACTTGAATAAATGAAAGCATAAAAAAGTATATATGAGAAAAAATATTATCATAATATACTTGGAAAGCTGTACTATCAGATGTACCATGTTATTCTACTCCTCTTTTGTAATGTCCGTTTGTATATTCAGCTACCTTATCATCCATAACCGCCTTAATCTGCTTTGGAGTCTCGATTGTAAAGCTGTATCTAAAACTTCTGATACCTGCCTCCTTAAGCTTACTTATGTTCTTTATGAGCATGGTAGGCAGTGAATTATATATTGTATTATAGCACTCCTTACAGTTGTTACAAACTGCAAAGGATTTATTGTATCTGTCCTTTAAATATATAAGCTTTTGCTTTTTATCACAGCCCTTTGTGTTTTTGTGCACACAATTGGCGGTGGTCATAAGCGGATAATATCCGTAGACTATCATCTGCGAGCCTATATTGTTTCTATGCATAATCTCCTTTGAATTGAGCTCAAGCGGCACTGTGTCACCACTTACTCCGTGCTCAAAAAATGCGCTCTTTGAAACATCATTAAAGGTATACATATTGTGGTCTAAAATAACTTTTTTCCCTGTAAACAGATTTTCTGTCAGATAAAGCTCCTCATAGTTTTTCACCACAAAGCCCTCAAAGCTTACCTTGTCAAGCTCTTTTGCGATAGATACAAAATAATCAGATGAATCCGCCCTGAATATCGTAGGCAGCATGAGATACACTTTTTTATTTCGCTTGGTAAGGCTTTGCACATCATCTGAAAACTGCTGTATAAAAATCTTCCTGTCATACATGTCAAAATCCAGATAAAATACATCAAAGCAGTCATATGTCACGAGTGTATCAAGCTGCGCGCGTGTCATACACGAGCATATGGCAGTGTAATCCTTTGCATTTACAGCTCCATCTTCATGTGCTGCATCGCTTTTTACGACATGTTCAGGGAGCTCACACATACTTGATATATCAGCATATCGTGCGTCATCCCTGTAATACTTTTTCAACAGCTTATCACAAAGCCCTGAAATTGCATCACGCCGCAGCTTGTTTAGTGCTCCGTTTGGCACAAAGACGTTTTCTCCGATTTGAGCTTTAATATGTGAAAACTCAAAGTCTGTATCACCGGTTTTGTTTATCCTGTCGATAGCGGCTTTTTTATCAAGCGGTGCCTTAAGTGCGGCGCTGACAGGTTCTATTGAGGCTTTGTATGTCACATCACCTCTTTTTACAGTGAGGCTTCCGGGCTCGCCCTCTCTTAAAACAAGCTCTCCCTCTATCGAAAGCTTTCTTTTTTCAGGCGAAGGCTCTGCAGCATTTGAAACAAAATTAGGCTTCACATAAGTCACCATATCAGAGCCATTGTGGTCGAAATAATACCTGTCTGTGAAACCACAGCGGTTTCCAATAGCCTTTATCCTGTCATAATCAGCATCACTAACAGGCTTTTTGCTGTCAATATAGCTTCTGTAGTATTTTACCACTCCGCATGCATACTCAAGCTGCTTCATACGACCCTCAATCTTGAGCGAATAAACGCCTGCATCATGCAGCTTGTCAAGAGCCTTTATACCACACATATCCTTAAGGCTTAAAATGTATTCATCCTTTTTGCCCTCCACGGTATACGGCAGTCTGCACGGCTGTGCACAGCGGCCTCTGTTTCCGCTTCTACCACCTAAAATACTGCTGAAAAGGCACTGTCCGGAATACGAATAGCACAATGCTCCGTGCACAAAGGCTTCAAGCTCCATGCCGGTTTCCTCATGTATGCGCTTCATCTCGGCAAGAGAAACCTCCCTTGCCATGACCACACGCGTCACTCCAAACTGCGAAAGAAAGCGCACTCCGTCTGCTCCAGTCACCGTCATCTGTGTACTCGTATGTATCTCCATTGACGGAAAATACTCATGGATAGCCTTCACCACTCCAATATCCTGCACTATCACTGCATCAAGCCCTCTTTTGTAGTACACAAGCAGGTAGTCGTAGAGCTTTGAAAACTCACTGTTTTTAATCAGCGTATTGACCGTCAGATACACCTTTACTCCTCGTAAATGTGCAAAATCAATTGCCTCTAAAAGCTCCTCTTCTGTGAAATTATTGGCATATGCCCTGGCTCCAAACATACTTCCGCCCACATACACAGCATCGGCGCCGCTTTCTATCACGCCCTTAAGTATCTCAAGGTTGCCTGCCGGTGCAAGAAGTTCAAAATCTTTATTTCTCATATATTTCCTCATATAGATGCTAATTTTATGTTATATAAATCTGCAATAAAATAGGGAACAGTGTACGATAACTGTTCCCCTTTTATTGCTATTTATCGCTACTGTCATTTGCCCCCTTAGAAGCATGTGCAGATTTTTTAACAGGCTTTTTTCCATCAAGAAGTGACTCCTCAAGAGTTGCCTCAAGTCTTGCCTTGTTGAGTAAAAGCTCTTTGTTTTGTGCCTCAAGCTCCTTCATGCTTGCCTCAGCATTCTCGGTCTTTACCTGATTGGAAATTAAATCATGCTTTAAATCATATATTTCCTTATCCTTATTCTCTATATCACCCTCGAGCTTTTCGACAAGTGCCTTTGCCTTGAAATAATCATCCGCAATATTGAGCTCGATAAGTGTGCTCTTCATATTGCCCGGAAGATGCTTATACTCATCCATATCATCAAACTCTGCAATCTTGTTGTTGATGTATGCCGCAACCTTCTGTAAGTATTCCTCATTCTCATATCCTGACAGTGTGTAAACCTTTCCGTCTATTACCACCTCGGCATTTGTTTTTGCAGACATTTAATCATCCTCCGTTTTCACATTTATTCAAACCAGCTATATTAATATCAATTTCAATATCAAATACTTAATTATTATATGCCTTATAGATATAAATTGCAACTTTAAGCCCTTTTTCTCTCAAAATGATCAAAGGCTAGTTCTGTAGCCACACGTCCTTTTGGTGTGCGGTTTATGAAGCCGTTCTTCACCAGATACGGCTCGTAAACATCCTCAATGGTTCCGGCATCCTCACCTATTGCCGCTGCAAGCGTATCAAGACCTACCGGTCCTCCCGCAAACTTGTCAATGATGGTGAGAAGTATATTTCTGTCGTTTAAATCCAGTCCGTACTTGTCCACTTCCAAAAGGTCAAGCGCAAAGCTTGCCACATCATAGGTGATTTTGCCGTCATACTTGACCTGCGCAAAATCCCTGACACGCTTTAGCAGTCTGTTTGCAAGTCTTGGTGTGCCTCTTGAGCGTCTTGCCATCTCGTAGGCTCCCTTGTCATCTATCTCAACTCCAAGCACCTTTGCGGAATTGACGATAATATGCTTTAGCTCATCGACAGTATAAAACTCCATGTGATTTACCACACCAAACCTGTCGCGTAAAGGTGCCGAAAGCATACCCGCCCTCGTTGTTGCACCTACAAGGGTGAATTTTGGCAGATTGAATCTGATTGACTTTGCAGACTCGCCCTTTCCAATCATGATATCTATGGCATAGTCCTCCATGGCAGGATAAAGCACCTCCTCCACCTGACGGTTTAGTCTGTGAATCTCATCGACAAACAGTATATCTCCCTCAGAAAGTCCGTTGAGTATGGCTGCCATCTCTCCCGGCTTACCTATTGCAGGACCGGAGGTCACCTTTATCTTTGTACCCATCTCATTTGCAATGATCCCTGCAAGTGTTGTCTTTCCAAGCCCCGGAGGTCCGTAAAACAGCACATGATCGAGCGCCTCGCCCCTTGATTTTGCAGCTTCAATATATATTTTTAAATTGTCCTTTATCTTCTGCTGACCGATATAGTCATCAAAATACATAGGACGCAGGGATTTCTCTATCTTTATGTCCTCTTCCTGCAATTGTGTGGAAATTACTCTTTTCACGTTTTGTTCCCCGTTTCTGTTTTAAGCTTACAGCTTTTATCAATCAACCCATATTTTTGAATGCAAGCTTCAGCACATCCTCTACATCCATATCCTCTGTGATATCAACCTTGGACACTGCCTTAAGACTCTCAGTAGACGAATATCCAAGCGCATTGAGCGCCATGACAGCATCATTTTTCACAGTGCTGTTCATGGATGAAACAGCACCGGAAGTCTGATTCTCAAGCTTCTTTTCAAATGCATCCTCAAGCGACAGCTTGTCCTTTAAATCAAGTATCACTCTCTGAGCCGTCTTTGCACCTATTCCCGGTGCCTTTGATATAGCCTTTGAGTCGCCCGATAGAATCGCAAAACGCAAATCATCGGCAGGCAGAGTTGACAAAATGGCAAGGCCGCCCTTTGGTCCGATTCCGCTGACTGTAATCAGCAGCTTAAAGATTTCAAGATCATCCTTGCTCAAAAAGCCATAAAGTATCATGGCATCCTCCCTGACACATAGATAGGTGTAAATTTTTACATCCTCTCCCTCGTCAGGCAGCATATCAAAATACTGCGTCGGTATGTAAATGAGATAGCCTACACCTGCTGCCTCCACTACAATGCTGTCTATATTTTTTTCTGCAAGCTCTCCTTTTATATATGCATACATTGAATCCATTTGTTACTGTTTCGACTGTAGCCTGACACACAGGCATAAAAACAGCAGCATCTCCTTTGTTATTAAATATACGTAGATTACAGCCCATTAAAACTATACATGAAAGCTGTCAGAAATCCTCAAAAGCACCTGTGAAGCTACTATTCCAATCACAAGTCCCGTGATGCATCCTGCCACAAGAAGCACCGGAATATAATACACTACGCTGTAGGTTGACAAAACTATAGCCGCAACTATTATCTGTCCTATATTGTGACACACTCCACCGACCAGACTTATTGAGACAGAGCTGAATTTATCTGATTTCTTAAGCAGGTACATAACGATAAAGCTTAGTATACAGCCTGCCAGTGAATATATGATGCTGAACGCATTTCCAAACATAAAGCCTGAAAGCACCGCACGAAATACACATAGCAGAAACGTCTCCATGGGTGATGCTATATAAAGCATGATTACTGTCACTATATTTGTAAGTCCAAGCTTCACTCCCGGTATGCCTACCGCAAACGGTATAAGTGACTCAACATAGCTTAGCACCAGTGCCAGTGCCATAAGCATACCAAGATTTGCAATCTTTCTGGTTTTCATTTATCTCATTCTTTCTATAAAAATGTTCGGGTATCACTTGGATATCGAATCTATATCGGATTTCGTGTCGCTTTTTACCGTCACAACAACCTTATTTGGCAGACAGATAATCGACTCTCCCTCCTTTGATATCGCCTTCTGCTTCACACACAGATGATCCGGACAGTCGGCAGAGGTCATATCCGCCACACCACCCTTTATGACAAGAGTGTTAGTAACATCGCCATCGCCGTTTTTTATCTCAATTGTATCATCCTTTGAAAGCGGATATGTGCCATAGGCCCTTCCATCGATAGTCACCTCGACACATGCATCGCTATCCGTATCCTGTCCCTTTAAATATACAAGCTTCCATATAAGAAGCAGAGCGACAGAGATAATTACAATAACCGATATCAGGATTATATCATTTCTGCCAAAACGCTTACGCATCCTCTTTTATCTCTCCCATATAGTAAAAGCCTCTGCACTCATCAAGCTTCACATTGTAGATATTTCCAATCATATCCTCGGTACCCGGAAAATGTACGATTGAATTATTGTCCATACGTCCGGTCACATAGCCGTCCTTCTGGTCATCCATCTCCTCTGCAAGTACCGGCACCACTTTGCCCTCATAGCATTTTGCCTTTTCTGACGAGATAGTCTGAACCTCCTTTAAGAGCCTGTCAAACCTGTCCTTAACCACATCATCCGGCACCTGATTCTCCATTGTAGCTGCGCGTGTGCCTGTTCTCTTTGAGTAAATAAATGTAAAAGCACTGTCATATCTGACCTGCTTGACAACATCCATTGTCTCAAGGAAATCCTCCTCAGTCTCTCCCGGGAAGCCTACAATGATATCAGTTGTGATTGCAATATCAGGAATCTGCTCACGAAGTCTCTTTACCTCATCGAGATATTTTTCCTTGTCATAGTGCCTGTTCATCTCCTTAAGCACCCTTGAGCTTCCTGACTGAAGCGGCAGATGCATATGCTTGCACACCTTGTCGCACTCCTTTATCGCCATAATCAGGTCATCTGATAAATCCTTTGGATGAGATGTCATAAAACGAATCCTCTTAAGTCCTTCAATCTTATTGACCTCGCGAAGAAGCTCTGCAAAGGTTATAGGATTGTCAAGAGTTTTACCGTATGAGTTGACATTCTGTCCGAGAAGCATTATCTCGCACACTCCGTCTGCAACAAGCTTTTCTATCTCTCTTATGATGTCCTTAGGCTCTCTGCTTCTCTCACGTCCTCTCACATATGGCACGATACAGTAGCTGCAGAAATTGTTGCAGCCAAACATGATATTGACACCTGATTTGAAAGAGAACTTTCTCTTCACCGGCAGATCTTCAACAATCTGATTGGTATCCTTCCATATGTCAATCACCTGCGAGCCAGACTCGATATTGTTGCACAAAATCTCTGCAAACTTGAATATATTGTGGGTTCCAAATACGATATCTACAAACTTATAGTGCTTTTTGATATTTTCAACAACCTCCGGCTCCTGCATCATGCAGCCGCAGAGAGCAATCTTCATCAGAGGATTCTTTTTCTTGTAATTCTGCAGATACCCAAGTCTGCCGTACACCTTGTTGTTAGCATTCTCACGTACGGTACAGGTGTTGTATACAATGAAATCAGAGTGCTCATCAGTTCCTTCCACGTAGCCAATCTGCTCTAGTATTCCGACAAGCTTTTCTGAGTCGCGGGCATTCATCTGACACCCGAATGTCTTTAAAAACAAGGTTAGTGGTCTCCCCAGTTCTTCGGACTTTTTCTTGACATACTGCCTAGCCTTCGCCATGTAGTAGTACTGTCTCTCAGGCTCGTGGGTTGGCGGTGTCTGGGTGATATCTATGTCATCTAAGTTAATCATGTGTTTTTCCTCTCTTAATTAATCTCATGTGAGTATAGCACATTCATTCGATATTTTGCAACAAATCATTGTCAATCAGACAATTAATGTATTCATTCACGCTCATGCCTCTCTTGGAGGCAGCGCTTTTGATTTTTTCTTTTTTCCCCGCTTTCATTGTCAGGTTGATTCTATCATATTTTTCTTTGATATATTTATTGATGTACTGGTTTTGATTAAACTCACTCATATTATTTGTTCCTCTTTTCGTTTACGATGTATATTATAACTAAGATGTCGAATATTATCTGACTAACTAAAAATAATGTTTCCATTTTACTACCTCCATTGACTTTTTCGTATTTTCGTAGTAAGTTGAGAGTGTGGGGAGCTTTCCGCTCCCCTTTTACTCAACTGTGGTTACTTGTTGAGTATTAAGTTTAGCAATTGTAAAACGCTTATTATCAGATTTATAATTGCTGTGGCAAGAATGATGTTTTGAAGGGCTTCATTCTTGCCTTTTTTCTTTTGTCGTTTCTTTTTCTTACTCACTTGTCTTACCTCCTTACATGATTATAATACCACATTATGCGCATAATGTCAATAGCTTTTTGCGCATAATGTTATTTTAAAATAAAAAATAGGGCATCCATCAATCTGACAGATGCCCTATGTGATAATAATTATTTAATTTGTTGAGTCGGTCGGCAGCTCATTGGTATACTTTGATAGTGCCTTTTTGACCGTGCGCCATACCTTTTTGACCGGCAAGCCGCATAATGACATATTCTTTAATATACTGACTACCTCATATGCAATATATAACAATGCGAAAAACTCCATCGTTCCGACTGTCTGTCCTGGAAGATATGTTCTTGCACCGGCCGGGATGAATCCGATGAGGTTCAATCTTATGATTGAGTCGACCAGCGCCAGGAGCACAAGAGAAATCAACATACCGACCTTTCTGATTGCTCCATTGATTCCAAAGTTTGAATTGAACTTTTTCTCCTTGATTGCTCGTAATACTCCGAAGATAGTGTCCATTACTATGCAAATAACTACTATCTCCATAATTTTGTTGCTTGCTGTTGTCATAAAAAATCTTGTAATATCATTCATCATTTTTTCCTTATCCTTTCAAAAGCCTGTATGTTGTGAGAAGTCCGACACGTGCATCCTGTGTCAGTCCTCTATTTTTTTGGAATACCATCACACATTTCGAGAGGTAGTCGCTCCATTCTTTATAGTCTGTATCTAGCTTAGTAAAGCTATATACATCATGCAGCGTCCTTCTCAGCCACTTTATTGCTGTCGGACAGTAATGTTTCTGGCCACTCCATAAATTATGTCTTTTTGCGAACGCTTGTGAATCGGCTCCAAACTTGCCATCTTCTTTCAATGCATCAGCTCCTTTGAGGTCAAAACCTACATTCATAGCGTGCTGCCATTTTCTAACAGCTTCGCTTTCTATGTAGTAATCATCGTCGCCCTTCCAGCTCTCATTGTTTGGCTTGACTGGTGCAGGTGCAGGCTGACTTGCTGCTGCTGTGTTTTTTGTTCCAAGCTCCACATACAGGAGGTTGGCATCCGTACTATTATTGAGTCCTGAGCAGGTGAATGCACTGGTATACTGCCATCCATACAGGCTGTGCACAATGGCCGGCTTCTTGGCATCGTTCGGATCATCCCCGATTGTCATTCCTTTAGTGGATGGGTAGCGAGCTATCCAGAACGGGCAGTTAATCTGATTAGCATATGGCAGGATGTATGTATTATAGAAGCTAAGTCCAGTGTACACTCCGAAATCAAGCCCTGCCGTCTTGATTTCGGACTGATATGTGTTGATGATGTCAATTAAGGTCTGTCCAAGTCCTTGCTGGCATCTGTCCTCTACATCAAGCCATACGAATGTCTTTCTTCCGGCAAGTACCTCAATCACTCTCTGTGCATCCGTCTTTGCCTTTTCTACTGTAGTGGCGTACGAATAATTATATACGCCCTGAATCGGCATTCCGGCTTCTGTGCAGCCCTTCCAGTTCTGCTCGAAGGTCTTGTCCGGGTTTAGATCCTTTCTGATAATTTTCAAAACAGCAAACTGTACCCCAGCCCATTTAACTTTGCCCCAGTCTATTGTGCCCTGGTATGATGATACGTCAATTCCTTTCATGATGTCTCTCCTTTCGTCATATGCATTTAATTTTTCTCATTTTTGCTCCTATAATTTACTCATATTAAATAATTTCTTAATTTGTCAACGCGTTCATTGTAAATGTAATACGTGGCACATTTATATTATCTACGCCACCTACCCAATAGTTACCGCCAGTGCTATCTTCACCAACAGTTACTACTTGTATGCTAACAGTACCATCGTCAATAATTATTTCAGCAGTTACGCTTTTAAAATTATAAGCTTTATCTACGCAGTGTAAAACCACTGGTACTGCAACACGTGTCGATTCATTTGCATTACCAATTACAAATCCATCTGATAATTTAAACAAAGGATAATTTGTACCATTGCAGTTCATTTGAAATCCAGCATGTTTGTAAACATAACTGTCTATCTCTATTGTTAATTGCTGTCCTACTCTATTAGTTATAATATTAGGTGAAGCTGTCCAACCTGCTTCTGGAATAGCATGTGTTATGTAATCATCGCTAGTAGGTATAACACTGCCATTTATTAAAGCACTTGTGCAATATCTTCCTAACAATAAATGTCCATTTGTATTGGGATGTTTACCGTCACTGCACATGTCACTTTTACTATGCAACACGTATTCCAATCCGCTTAAATAACTGCCTTTCATTTTACTAGCCATTTGTGCGTATAATCTTATGCTTGTCATTCTCTTACTAAATGTATTAGCGTGCGTGTCCCATCCGATATATCCTATTTTTAATTTTGCATTAGGATAAGTTGCTAAATAATAATTTTTAAATTTATCCATGCCACTTCCAAGATCACTTGCACTCCATGACCAGTCATTATATCCCCCAAATATAACAATATCTGTGACATCATTATTACTAATACCACTTGGTAAATTTACAGTTTTTAATAAAGCTGTAAAATCATTATCGGCATTAGCAAAGCAACATCCACCTTTACTAGCTATTTTATAATTTTTTATTCCAGTATATTCGATTATATAGTCCATAAATGTAGGTGAAAAAGCTGCACCATCCGGATTATATCCACCCATATAGCTATCACCTAAAAAGATATAAAATCTATCATTACCTAAACTCTGGTTTAATGCACTTATAGCTCCAGTACACGTTCCATCCCCTATCTTGGATATGTCCGTTTTTCCTATCCTCTTTGTGATAAAATACTTTAATCCTGTAAGATCCAAATATTTTGCCATTTTTTCTCCTTCTTTCTATGCAAATGCCGCATCTATTTCACTATTGGTTATTGCAACCATATCCGACTGCTTTATATAGCTGCTTAGGTCAATTTCTCTTGTACCTAATTTTTCATACTTATTGTTAATCCATAAATATTCATCATACACATTCTGTCCTCTTCCAGAATTGGCAATTAAATAAAACGTTCCCTTAACGCCTGTTGATGGCAATGTCTGCACTACTTGAAAATCCAATTTAGTAATACCGGCCATCGCTGTTGAAATGGCCGATGTTACAAATGCTGTTGATGCGGCCTGAGTATTATTTGTACCAGCTGATGCTGTTGGCACTTTAGGTGTACCAGTAAAAGACGGACTCGCTATAGGTGCTTTCTTAGCTAGCTCAGCCTGTACTGCCTTGTTTTGTACCGGGTTTGTTGAAGTGTCACTCAGTTCACTATCTACTGTTGTCTTATTTGCACCTTCCGCTATTCCATCAATCTTTTTCTTATCCCTTACTGACATAAGACCATGTGCAGTCTGTGTTGCATCAGAATAAGTTGTATTTGTCGGTGTTCCATATGTACCATCCCCTCGTAAATACTTTCCCTGATCGCCAGCTGCAGGTGCAGGTACCAATCCTGACGTTCCAGCTGCTGAAGCTGTTGCACCTTTCATAACAGCATACGTTGTATTTTCTTTCGGTGGTGTATATCCAAGTGCTTTTATTACATTATCACTTGTAAGCTCTCCTCTGATAGTTTGTGATGATTTGTTTTCAACATTGCCTAATCCGATTTCTTCCTTTGAATGTTTGTGTCCTTTATCACTTTTATCTCCCAATAGAGTTTTAATTTTACTAATGATGTATACCGCACCTGTAAGATTTAAATATTTATTTTCCATAGTTCTCTCCTTTCTGTTATCTAAAGTCCATTAAATATAGCCTCTATTTCTTTCTGTTATCTAAAGTCCATTAAATATAGCCTCTATTTCTTCAATGGTAATAGCATTATCATTATTAACTGCATTCACCTCCTCCGGGGTATATGATGGTTTATTTTGTGCTTTAGCCCATTCTGGTATGGTTGGATCTGTCTCATACATATCTCCTGATATTTCTTTTCCATTCAAGCGGGGTTTGTTTTTTAGCTGTTCATAATCATCCATTATGTATATTTGCTCACATTCAATTCTTAATTCAGTATCATTTTCCATTTCAAGTTCAATTTCTGTCATATCATCCCCTCTTTCAATATATCTTCAACTGGTACTGACTTGATATTGCTTGCAATTACATTTTCATCTTTTGTCTTTGCCCTGACCTGTATCAATACATTCTTCATAGCATCAAGCTGCAGTGTTTCATCTTGAGATAATTTAATAAATAATGTTTCATCCGAAGTATTCAATTGATCCATGGACTTCTCAAACTCATATTTTCCCTGTTTAAAGGTTACATATATTTTTTCCAAATTATTTATATCACAACCTTTTAATTTTATTTTGATTGTTGGAGTTGTTCCTCTTCTCATACTTCACCTCTTGTCTCAAAACTTATATTGCATCAATTTCCTTGGTACTTATAGTTTCTATTTTATCTACTTTTTGATTGACACTTTCAATTTGTTTTCTAACAGCCTCCCCCGCTGTATCGTATGGCTCTCCTGCAAATCCTTTTCTCACATCCTTAAGCTCTGCTTCGTAGTTGCCAAATCTTTTTAACAATTGTTCCACAAGTGTAGTCTGCTTTTCCTCTTCCTCATCACCAAATCTCATTTTTCCAGTACATTTAACAATTATGTTGAACGATATCAGCTTACTGTCACCATCTATCACTCTGATCTGCATAACATTCTGCCCTGCATGAAAAAATGACTCAGAAGGAATAATCGTAATCGTATTTCCATCCACTTCTGCCAAGGCTTTATTAGGCTCAGCCATAGTGCTTGTACACATACTGTACACAACTGCTGCCGCTGTACCCGGAATAGTGTAATCCTTTATATCAAACTCTAATGCGATTGAATTTGTGCCCTCAGTTACCTCTATTGGAGCCTGAAGCACATTCTTTGTAACATATATGTCTCTTTTGATAGTCTGCATTCAAATATCTCCTTTCCTATGCAGGAATAAATCTAACTATATATCTTCCGACCGGTTCTACACCTGACTCAAGGAAATCATACCAGGATCTCGCATATTGTCTTCGTGCCTCTTCCTCTTCCACTCCGGCTCTCTCAAAGTTCTTGAGGTAAGCTGATGCAAGATACTCCGGTGTCTCTGTACTGATTTTAAATTGAGACCATGTCAGATTATACGCAGATGTTTTAAGCCATTCACCTGTAGACTCTGATAACTGATCAATCCAGTATAACTGTCCTGTGCCATCTCCTATTTCATATCCATTAGCCTTCGCCCAGTTTGTATATTTGGTTGCCGGAGTCCACTGCACCAGTCCATACCCTCCCGAATAGTTGCCCTCTTTAAGGCTTTGCCACAATCCCGGATTAATGGTTGATTCTCTCTGCATATTTCCAAGCAATCCTGAGATTGCATTGAGAGTCCAGCCTTTATCGCTTAGATATGTATAAATTTCTTTGGCATTGCTTTCCATCTCTCCCTGCGACAAATATTTATTATTACTAATCATGGATAAACACCCTCTTTCGATTTTCCTCCTACGAGTAGACCTCCGACATAATCCTCATAAGTTCCATCAGAATACTCTACTGTTCCGGTAAATCCGTTATAGCCGTTTACACCGAATGACTGGCAATCAACATATACCTCGCCAGTCTTAAACATTCTAAATAATGCATTTTCAGTACCGATTTTAAAAATATCATTACTTACTGCAAAAATTCTCCCGACAGTATTACCACTTTTGTCCATGATCTTAATCTCACCCTCTGAGATCTCTGCTCTTCGGCCAAATTCATCACTTCCGCAAGTGTATCTTCCATTAGTGAGGATTCCGTCTTTATCGAGAGTGGTCATCACCGCACCAGAACTATTCAGGATTTTCATAATCCCTGCCTTATTATCACGGCCTCCTAATGTAAGGGTCCCTCCATAGATACGATCAGCAAGCATTGTCCCAGCAATTATGTAATCAGCAAAAAATCCCTGTCCTGTTCCGAATGTGCTCCAGATCCAGCCTTTTCCATCTGATGTACGTTTTGATGCGATTTCAAATCCCATAGAGCCAAGACACATAGCTCCGAACGTAGGTGAATCAGGGTTTAAATCCTCAAAAAGCATGGCTCGTACATCCTGCTTTTGAGCTACATCACGTAGTGCATGAAACTGTGTTTTCACTGCATCCAGTATTCCCTGCACCTGAGAGCCGATCACAGATCCATCTTCTCTGATTGCGCTCTCAATTCGGTTATTAATACTGACCTGATTTGATATGTAATCAAATTGATAATCGCCCAGCGATACAGATAATATGCGGTCATTCACACAATCCCACTCTAATTCCGTAACTCTTGCATCTGTAACTATATCAAGATTATTGTTTCTACAATGTACGGTATCACCAAGAGACACTTCTACAAGCCCCTTGACATCGGCATACAGCTCTGTATCCTCAATCATTACCATATCCACAGATATAGTTACTTGAGGCTTGTCTGCCCCAGCTTCCCACTGTTCCTGACAGCGTTTTATAAGTGCAGCCTCCAGTTGTGCCGGTGTATCACATATGATCACACCTTTCGATTCATCATCTTCCTGTGCATCAGCTCTCATTTTTACATCTTCAAATTTCATTGTTGAATATTTGACTGTTGGATATTTGTCTATAAGAGGGGAATCAACCCAAGGAGCATCCCCATCTATCTGATATCCGTTATATGCCTGTGGAATGATCCGGGTAACCACATTTCTTAGGTCAACCTCCTCTTTCATTCCGTTCTCAGCAATGTTTTTTCCGTAAAGGATCTCAACACCTCTGTCGCTGCCAGCATGACGATTTATTATCGCTTTGTAATTATCATATACGATTTCACCGCCCCATCTCTTAACAAAAGAATTCTCATCGTCACCATTGATTGCTTCGATGAGATTTTTATTTTGGTAATATGCAGTTCCAGTCGATGTAATATCTGTTTCGGCTGTATACTTTTTATTCGGTGCAGTCATGATATCAAGAGCCTGCTGCCCTGTTTTGTCAGTTGGACGGACATCCAAAAGGAAACAATCATCTGCCGCATCCATAAATATAGGCTGCAGATCAGCAGATATTCCTGAATCACTTTTTTCCTTATGAGTTATTCTGAAAAGCTGCTCTCCATTAAAGGAAGGCATCTTAACAACTGCTCCCTCTTTAATATACTTCCAGCGGTCTTCTGAATCCTTTGGATGTTCAAGCGTTACCTCCCATATTCCATTCAATACGGCATGAACGGATGCACTTGAAGGAAATAATGACATATCTCCGTTCTGATCAAAGTTTGTATTTTCAATGTTATATATCTGGATCATAAGCACCTCCAATTAGGTATCACTTTCAGATTTCCTCCGTAAAATTCAATCTTGTTGTTTCCCGGCTGTAGATACATATCTTCATAATTTCCTGACACTTTGGTATTATTCAAAGTACCATCCTCGCGATACGCGATCATCCGATCTGTATCTATGGTCAGATTTTGACCAACATTAGCAGTCATCGTTTTTCCATTGATCTTAAGCGTACACATACCTTCTGCTGCGATCTTATATGTCGGATGACACTCTATATAAGGATTCCAGCAAACATCTTCTATGTCATATTCCATTGCACCATCTACGGAATATTGGAGCCCATCCAGTGTGTGAAATATCGCTGTAAAATTGCCTATCCGCTCAGATGTCCTCTCATTATCATCTAATTCAACATAGGTTATTTTATAAAAAAAGCCTGCATCATCAGATATAATAAGTTTTGCATTTCTTTCTGACAGCCACTGTTTTGCCATTCTCCAGCGATCATTCCACCTGTCTACTGCTCCGATATAATTAAATGGTATCTTTATTGGTGTTGCTGCATATGTACCATTAAACTTGTATATGGTTCCATCCCGCCCTGATAGTTTTACCTCTTCCATATTCGGCTGAGCGGCAGGAATAGATATCAACTCCCGGGCAAATATCTGAAGCGAAGAGCCTCTTATGTCATTGTATTGTATGTCCTGCATTATTTTCCTTTCGCCCCCTGTGTTGCTAATGTCTTATTTGCCATCTGCTTAAGAACGAGATTTGTAAGTAATGTGATCGACTTCTTATCTCCAATATAAATGTTATTCTCCGCAGTCATTGATATTGATTTGAATGCTTCAACGATCATTGCGGCCAATGTTGCATTATTTGCATCATTTTCTTCTCTGATGTAGTCCTTTAACAGTTTAATTGGAAGTACCGCCTCTTTTCCAGCCTCTCCCCCTCCCATCAGGGAATCTCCATTTGCACCAAATATGGTCGGACTGTTCAGGATTCCTCCGTTTGCATACCAATCCACGGAAAATTTAGGTACCTTAAGTGGGGAAAGTGACCACTCTCCACTCGCTTTAAAATGAGGCAACTTTATTTTTGGTAATTTCCAATCGAAATCGAAGAATCCTTTAATCTTATCAATAGCTCCCTTGATAAAATCGGCTACAGCTCCGAATATGGCATTTACACCATCCCTGAACCATTCGCACTTATTATAAAGTGTCACAAAAATAGCTATAAGTGCTGCAACTGCCGCAATAATTATAAGTATCGGATTAGCGGCCATGACTGCATTTACTGCTGCAAAACCAGTTTTTATAGGTCCCAATACAGGTGCAATTTTAGATATAATGCCAATTAGTGACGAAACCCCTCCTGATACCTTGCTTATGATAGAAATCACAGGGCCAACTGCTGCTGCAAGAAGAGCACATTTGATGATCATATTCTGTGTTTCTGGTGACAATGAATTCCATGAATTGATAATGTCCTTAAGAATCGGTGTTACTGTCTGAAGACATTGTGCTAGTATTGGTCCTAATGCATTGCCAAGTTCAAACCCTTCATCCTTTAACTGATTTAATGTGAGTTTGAACTGATCTGCCGGGTCCAACGTTGCATTAAATGTATCACTGACACTTCCAACATTGTCATTCAATGATTTGCCTAGCTCTTCAAAATTCAGTTTTCCATCCTGGCAGAATTGCGCCAGTGCCGGTCCTGCTTTTGCCCCAAACAAATCAATGGCAGCATTGTATGCTTCTGTTGAATTATTTGCGCCTGACATTGTGCTTTGCAAATCTGACAAAGCCTGTTTCATAGATTTGCCTTCTCCAGATGCATTAACAAGAGCTTTTTTTAGGCCAGCCATCACCGTACTTGTATCAACACCTGACGTCTCACACTGTCCCAGGAAGGTTGCGGCATCTGCAGCTGACATACCAAGTTCCTTTAGTGATGCTGCATTAGATACCATTGAGGATGCAAGTGTGTCCATTGATATACCTGTATCCTGTCCTACTTTATTCATGGTATCAAGAAGTGCCCCTGCATCCTTGGATTTGAGGTTGAATGCCTCCATAACCTTCTGGGTGTTATCAATCGAAGATGATACGTCAGTATCATTAAGCGAAGCGAACTCAACAAACTGTTGTGATAAATCCTCCAGTTCCTGTCCTGTCAGATGAAACCTTGTATTGACTTCTCCAACCGCACTTCCTGCCGTTGCAAAATCTGTCGGAATACTCTTTGCTATGTTTCTTGCAGAAGTCTGCATTTCCTCAAGAGCATCTCCTGACGCACCGGTTTTTTCGACAATAATATCCATGCCTTCATCAACCTGCTCCCAGGCTGCCATTATTCCGGCACCTGCCGCTGCAATTGGTGCAGTAACATTTTTGTTTAATGAACTGCCGACTTTTCCGGTCGCATCACTAAAATTTTGTACTTTTTTGGAGTAATCCTCTAATGTTGCAGCACCACTTTCAAGCTTTTGGTTTACATCCTCTAGACCACTTTTGTAGTGATTTAGGGCAGCCTGTGCATTATCCAACTGCTGCCTTGTCTTTGATATTGCCTCTTCGTCTCTCTTTTCAGCATTCTCCTGTGCTTTAAGTATTTCGTTGAGCCTGTCAACCTTAGCTGTATAGGCTTCTGTCTGATTTTGTAAATACTCCTGAGTTGCCCTGAGTTTCTCCGCTGATGACGTGCTCTTGTCCCATTCCGACTTGGCAAGCTTGAAGGCAGATCTGTTTTCATTTACAGCATTATTTACTTCTGTCAGTGATTTCTTAAAGTCTACGGTACCGTCTACCTTTAATTTAAGCCCTACAGCTTTCATTTCACTGTCTGCCATATATCACACCCACTTTCTTTTTCTCGACCTCCTGCCACACTTCAAGGCACTCATTAAAAAAGATGGGATCCGAGTTAAAAAATTCATTTTCGTTCATCCCCATCATTCTTGCAGCTACCATGTATTCAGCCCAGTTTATTTCGATTTCTTCTTTTTCCTCTTCCTGGTCTGTGGCTGATTCTTTTTTGTGGCTTCTTTTTTTTTATATTTATCAACCTTTTTGCCGAATTCGGCAAACAGCTCTCTTATGACCTCTGGATCCATCGGTGTCAAAATGAGTGCTTCGTCTTCATCTACCTTTAGACCGTTAGACCGAAGAATAATATAAATCAGCTTTGCGGCCGCTTCCATGTTCTCATCTTCTGATAATGCCTCTTTATTGATTACTTTGTCTAATCCATGTTTCTGGATTAGATATAATGTCATAAAATTAACCTTAACCTCCAGCTTTGTGCCATCGGTTAAGGTTATGATTTTCTCGTCCATAGGTCTAATTTTCCTTTACTGTTGCGGTCAATACTGCTGCAAGATCTGCTTTGGTCAGGATAGGCTTGCTGAAGAATTTATCCTCTGTAATTCCTTCCGGTGCAGATGCACTCTCTACCCTTGCAACAATGTCTCCATCCCCATTGAATGGATATGCTTTGATTTTGATTGTATCTGTCTGCTCGTTTGCCTTCTCCTCAGATGTTGATGTATCATCAGAGTTCTCACTTAGCTTGCACTTTGGATACCAGTCGTATCTATATCCGCCTTTTCTTAATTTGACCACCTTACCATAAGCAAAATATGGTCGTGGTCTGTTTCCACCTGAAAGAATAAGACCATCAGTATCAACATTGTCACCACGTAATTTTGCAAGTGTATCAGCCGGAAATGCAACAATTTCCACCTCGATATCTGTTGAAGTTGTTGTAATATCACTGTCATACACTGCTCCTGACGCGTATGTATCAGTTGGTTCTCCATTTTCCGTGACTTTTACACTTTTAACTACTTCTGTCTTCTCCACCTCTTCCGCAAATGTGGATGTCCACCTGCCATCTGTATCCATTGTATTGAAGCACAGATACTGAGCTCCTACAGTCTCCTTCATTGGTGGTCTCTTAGTTTTAATTGCCATAATTGCCTCCTGTTCTATAAATCCAATGCTGCTATCATCTTTTTATAGTATCTTTCTTTGTTCTGTTCAAATAATGGTTTCAAGTGAGCTTTTGCGCTCATTTTTTTAGTGCCATGTTCAAGCATCGGTCCGTAATACTTGCCCCATCCCACATCTATTCCTGTCTTATCACGCTTATAACTAAATGAGTCAACCAGATGTGTATATCCCGGAGCTGTGACCTTTCTTCTTGGCTTCGGCAGGCGCAACAGGTCGTTAACAAACTCCTTTGCTCCCTCCTCTATTGCATCCAGAGCGCTTTTTTCGTCCACTTTTGAAAGATAGCTTCCAAGCATATCCTGAAATTCTTCCATTCCGGAATCTTCAAATGTAATATCATTCATTCATTGTCTCCAGCGAGAAATACGAGTGCCAAATTTTATCGTCTGTAATAAATTCATGCAGGATAGTTGGGTGTAGTCCCTTTTTGCGCATCATATCTCTCAGCATTATCAGCTTTTCATTTCTTGGTGTGCGAGAATAAAAGCTCACCTGCCATGTGATTTTATCTTCATAGTTGTCACCTGATGCCATCACATCATCCCATGCTATTTCCCAATAATCAATTCTCGGAAACTTCTTTCCATTATCAAGATCAGATATTCCTTCATTGACCGGACAGCCAGTGGCATGTAACATCTCACTAAGTTCCTGTTTCGTCATCATATACCTCCCTGTCATATGCCGGAGTCTTAAGTGTCAGTTCTGTTTCTTTGAAACCGTCTTTAGTGGTCACGTGAGCCACATTGTATATCTCATGCTGTGCTCCATCTATTACACAGATGCACTTGCTGTTGACCTGCTTATACTGTGGAATACTGATTTTCATTGTAACCTCTATTCCATCTGCAGACAGCTTAGCTCGTGTTGTATCAAATACAGAAAGCTCCCTGTACCAGATATGCATCCCGGTAGATCTTACCTTTTCCACCGGAAAGTCCTGCAAATTATCCTCCTCTATCCTGAGAAGTTCCAGCACACCATCTGTATATTCAGGCATTGCCATCCACTTCCACCTCCGTTTCCATCTGCCACGTTAAAATCATACTTGAATAATTATCCATAAACTCACTGACTCTATGATGATATGCATAATACATGTAATTTTTAAGCAGCATCCTATATGTCAGATCTGTTGTGATATTGCAGCCGGGATTTAAGCTCCCGACTGTACATTCACCCTCTCTTGCAAGATTTGCAAGCTGACTGTCTTCGTAATATGGCGGAATCTGGAATTCTGCCCTCATCTCTGATACCAGTGCTGTCAGTTCTGTGTTCTCCATATTACTGCCTCTCTTTTATTATTCCTGTCCAGCCTTAACGATTGTAGCCTGTGTTACAGGGAGCACATACTCCTCCAGCTTAGTTACATCAAAGATAACTGCAACATTGTCATCTACGGCACGGCCGTTTGCATAACATGATGCGATAATGAGATCTGCATTTTCCATAGCCTTTGTCTGGTCATACTCATTGACTCTCACACCTGTTGTTCCCATAGTGTAGTATCCTGCAATTGTAAATGCAGCCTTACCCTTCGGACAATTTGCATCTACGATTTTCTCGATGTCAATGAATGACTTGTTGACATAGCCGCCTGTCAGAGCCTCTCCATACATGCATGGATCCACATATTCTGCCTCGTCTGACGGATTACAGATAAGATACAGCTTGTCTACAACACGCTTACCATTATTGGTAAGAGTCTTTCTCACATCTGAAAGTCCTTTAGGGCTGAATTTTGTGATGTTTGTCACAACCGTCTTAGCCTTGTTGGTACCGTCGCTGTTTGATGTTCCAATCTGACGGAAAATACCAATCGGTCCTGTCTTTCCATCTCCATCAAGATATCCCTTTACAAGACCATCCTGCATGGCTTCTGACAAAATTGCCATAAAATAACGGTCAACAAACTCAAGCGAAAGCTCTCTGATTGCCTTTGGAATAACTAAGTAAGCGGTGAGCATGTGAAGGTCAATGTTAAGTGCTGAAATCTCTGTGCTCAGCTCGCCCTTAACTGAGTCTGTAAGAGCTCCCCATACTGCTGCACCTGTATGTGATGCAACAATCCACTTCTTGACATTGGCAGGTGCCATGTTGACAAGATTAAGGATTGGTGATGCTTTCTTGACATCATCAAGTGTTCTGTCAATGATTTCAGTCGGAATGATATCAATCTGATTGGCCGTGATTGACTGCTTGATATCTTTGAAGCCTTCATAGAAGTTTTTCTCTTCCTGTGAAAGGTTACGGAGTCCGAGCTGCTTCTTGAAGTCGGCATCATGGCTCGCACGCTCTGCCTCTGCTACAACCTGATTGATCAGATCTTCATGCATAGCTTCCTGCATCATCTTGATTGACTGCATAATTGCTTCTGATTTTTTCTCTGGCGGTGCATCATTTAAAAGCTGCATTACCTTGTCTTTTACTTCCTGGTTTAAATCTTCTACCTTCATTATTTATTTTCCCTCCTGATTAAAAAAAGCACCCCAACCGGTGCAGTCTGTTTCTGGTTCTTTTTTGTGTGTAAGCTGATAGAACTCTGCCAGCTGTTTCTGATGCTCTGTACGATTCTTTAGCCGCTGCTGCAGCATTTCATTTTCTTTCAGCACCTCCTGCAATTTTACATCCGATGCTGTTTCTTCTTTTGGTGCTACCCCGATTTCATCAATCAGGCCATATTCCAAGGCCATCTGTGGGGACAGCGTTGTTGTCTTATGCATCATCTCCCGCAGCTCATCCTCGGAAATTTTTGCCCGCTGCATAAACAGTGCTACACAGCTATCCATAGCGACATCCAGATTGTCCGCTTCTGCTCTCAGGTCTGCAGCATTTCCGCTTACCGTCTCCCACATGTCATGAATGATTGCGGTCGTACCCTGCCCCATAATGCGCTTATCGCATGCCTGCAAGATCGTAAAGGCTATCGAATGGCATCCGCCCATTACAATTCCTGTTTTATAAGATCCATGCTGCTGCAGCATATTATAAATCGCGGTTCCCTGATCGACGCTTCCGCCATTGGAATTAAAGTAAATCTTAATCTCATCGGTCTCCGGAATTGCATCCAGAAGCTCCTTAAAATGCTTTGCTGACGTCTCAGAATCTTCGTACTGCCATGTGTCCCAGTTGAACGGACCTGTTTTTCTTATTTCATCAAAAATAAAAATCTCATGAATATTATCCGTCTGCTGGAACCTGTAGATTACATTTTTCTGTTCCATGTCCTATTTCCTTTCTTTAAATTTTATGCTGTTTGACGGACAGCTCCGAGATATTGGATCACCTCCTCATCATCTAAATAAGTTCTTCTGTTTTCTCATTCTGTCCCTCCTCTGCATAGTTTTTGGTCAGCGCTCTCGCCTGACTGAAATCTGTATTAAGTAATGGATAACCTACCATTTCACGCAGCTCATCATAACTAAATCCGATTCCGCGCAGCTTATCCAAATTTACAGCACTGTCTACAACATCCACATGCTTAAATCGAGCAAGCCATACAAGCACACGTTCGCATTTTTTACTGTAATCATTCTCACCAACGATATACGCTGTTAAAGTATCGTTAATTACTTCCGCCACAGGGCTGCATGCATATGTGATAAATTCATTCGTTGCATCGGATTTTTCCGTGATATTCCCATTAAATACTGCTTCTGGAATGTCAAAAGCATTTGCTACCTCGTTATTGATTGTCAGTGCAATCTTTGCCAGTTCCTCTGCTTTTGCATTCGTCTGGACAGTAAGACTTTCCAACGCAATTCCGTTAGCCTCTGGCAAAATCGATAGTTCATCGGATTCCAATATCCTTTTAATTTTTGCTATATACTCGTCTCTTGTAACTTCACGATCTGTCCCATCCGCTTTTTTCTCTCGAAAATTCATATTTCCGTCAATCTTTAATTTGTATTTTGGCTGGTTCGAAAGGCGTATCATCGCATTTACCGCATCCAATGTGCGGTCATACTGATCTACAACACTTTGCAAATACAATCGGATTTTTGAATTGTCATATCTAAGATGTATCACATCCTTTGTCTGGAATGTTCTGTATAGTCCATAATTTGCGCCGGCGCAATTCAGCATCACATTGCTGTATGTTCTCTCCGAGAGAACACTATCCGTAACCTGCCAACTTGCGGCTCTATAATATTTGTTGTTCATTGGAATAATCAGAGCTTCCTGTTCTGTCAGAAGCGATTTGATTACTTTTGTCCAGAATACCGTACCGCATTCATGGTCATTCGGCTGAACATTCAGTCGGTACTCAATGTTTCGTTTCTGGCTGCTGTCCGTCTGTATCAGGATATCCGACTTTGCGATTGCTTTTGCGACCATTGATATTGCTTTTTCGATCGCCAGTTTCGACAGATTCAGCTTATCGAGATCAACTGCAATCACTTCTGCAAGCGACTTTATCTCTTTATCCCTGTTGAAAAATAAAAAATCAAACATGTTGCCTCCTAAATGTATACCACCTGGACTTCCAGCTCATCTTTGCAAAACATAGCAACATCAAAAGCCATAAATCCATCATTTTTCCTTAATTTTGGTTCAATCTTCCCGAACATCTTGTTTCCAAACTTGTCCTCACTCACGCTTGTGTTGTTGGTGTACCAACGCATTATTGCTGATGCTCCAAAATTAATCATGCCCTGACTGAACATAGACTGGATAAATGGTGCAATGATTCCGGTTGCTGATGTAATCTTCCTGATCAGCCGGACTACACCGTTCGGATTCTTACAATCCTCAATCGTAAGGCCCCGTTCCTCGAATGCCATCTTAAACAGAGTGTAACGGTATGTATCCATTGCTATCTTCTTGACATCATATTCGGCACATCTTTCCATGCACCAATCAACTATGCTATTCACATCGATTACAGGTCCCGGTACCACCTCGAAATCATTAAATTCGGTCTGCCCTATGTTCTTAAGCGGGAACTTGATGGAGTCTAAAAAAGGCGATTCCGCACAAATCCATGTGTGCTGTCGCCATATATATTCTCCTGATTCAGTTTTTGTCAAAACTCCCGCCGATGCAAAGTCCCTTATGTCAGCATAATCGATTCCAATTACAGCCGGCTGCCCTTTTGTATCGATTGTCAGTCTTGGCTTTTTCAGTTCTAATTCCTCTGTCGTACTGCCCTCATAACATGCACGCAGTACATTCAGCCATGTTGTGACCGTTTCCTCTTCCTTTCGTGCCGATCTGTCCATACGCTTAGTGATAAATTCCGGTCTCTTTGACGGTATCTTTTTCATTTCAAGATAATCGTGCATTATCTGATTGGCCAGAATCGGCATATACTCCATTGATGGGTTGGCTTTGTGCCATGCATCAGGAATATCAACCTCTTTCATGCTGTCAATTTCGCAGATGAATGGATAATATCCCAGTGGATTTTCACCGGTCTCAAGGATTTCAGCGCACATTGATGAAATCTCATCCAACGGACCGTCTCTGACGTAGCCGTCTGTGGTGATAATAAACTCTCTGGAATGTTTGACTTTTCCGAATGAAGACTCAAACACATTTATCTGATCATAATTCTCGTAAGCATGAATCTCATTGAGCACCAGGCATCCGGTTCGCTTGCCGTCTTTTGTTTTGGCATTTGAAGTGTTATATTTCATTTCAGAGCCTGTTACAAGGTTCGTAATCAGCTCCTTTGTTACTGAAAATTTTCCTTTGAACTTTGCATTTTCGTGGAGCATGTCATAGGCAACCTTAAAAGTATCCTTGACCTGGTCTTCTGAGTTGGCCACAATCTCAACATGATAATTTCTGACACCATACAGAGGTGTCTGCATAAAATTTACCAAGGGAACAATGAAGCCGTCCTTTCCGTTTCCACGTCCTTCTTTGATGAAAAATTTTGGGAATACCGGAATATCGTCTTTGTACATGAATACAAACGCGTATATAAACTTCTGGTATGGAAAAAGCTCATAATAATTTACTTTGCAGTATTCGAGACAATTCTCATAGGTCTCTTTATCGAAAAAAATATCATTCCGCTTAAGTAATGGCTTTACAATGTTCTTGATAAGCTGTTTTCGCTTTTTATTTATCCACTTCGGATGTTCTTTGACATATTTGAGATAATCATCAATTTCCTTACAGATAACCATCTGTTGCTTTTTCCGGTTCAGGTACCGGATCCTTGAGTCTCAGATCAGCTAAAATCTTGAGCATAGTTGCTGTTGTTTTTTGCAGATTGACAACAGAATCATTGGTTTTCTCGACTTCAACTCCGTTTCCGTTAATAGTCTTGTATCTGAGCCCTTTGGACTTGATATCACTAATCAACTTCTTTTTCAGTGACCAGTAATATACATAATCGTCAATCATGTCTTTGTAAAACTCTGCATTCATTCCCCGAAGCTCCAACTGCTTGACCAGAGAATCTCTTATTTCCGTTTTTGTCAATCCGCTCACCTCCCTTTTTCTCAAAATATGTCTGTTTTTTGTGTATAATTTGCATGTTTTTTAACGGTTTTCATTAAAAAAATAACTGTATTTTTGTGTTCTTCGAAAAAATTCTTCTTAAAGTAATTTTTGAAATTGGTACCCCTTGCCCTTTTCACGCGAGATTTCAAAATTTTTCCGGAGTCATGCCCACATGCCCGTTCGCCATTCAAGAAAATTTCACAAAAATTGACCGGGGGGGTATTACCAACGCTCCCGGCTCACAAGTTTCTTTTTTCTTTTGAACTCGTGAGGCACTCTGCCATGTCTGATGTTGTGACAACGAACGCACAGACTAATAAGATTATCATTGTCCAGTGCAAGCTCTGGATGCTCCTTCAGTTCCTGTATGTGATGTACCTGCTCCGCCCTTGCTATCTTCTTTTCTTTTTCAGGCAGCCATTTTCCTTCTGCCACTGCCTTTTGGATTCTTGCCCTGCAGTCCTGACACTCAAAGCGATCCCGCTTTAATATCTCTATTCTTTTGGTTTGCCATGCCTTACTGTCATAAAACTTCTTTGCTTCTGTATCTGTCATTATTCCAAAATAAAAAGGACCGGCCCTTTTGCCAATCCTTTATGCTTACACTATATCACACATCAAACGGACAAAACGGACAACTTTATTTATTTTCTTTCTGAGACTGCTGCAGATATCTGTCATGTTGCTTTCGCGCGGAATCGGCTGTAATGCCTATCTTCTGTGCCACTGTGTTCCAAGAATAGCACCTGACATGACGATACAACATAATCTGTCGAACGACTGTGTCGTCTATTGATATAATCCATGAGATAATTCTGTCCTGCTGCTGATTGAGCTTTCTCTTCTTGGCTTCAATCAGCTCTCTTACACTCACAGCCTTAATTGCCAAGTCTGCCATCTGGTCACTGCTTCCAGTTCCCGGAGTGAATGGCAAGCCTGTAATCTGCATCGCTTTTCCTTCCGCTTTGCTTTCAATCAGCTCCAGTTGTTCTTCCCACATCTTGATTTCTTTTTTGATATAATATACGCTTGTTAATTCTTCCTTCGTCATTTGTGCCTCCTCAATTCCGAACCATGCGAGCATAGATATAGAATGCTGCATTGATGCCGTTGTACCTAACCTCTGCATCCAGGAACTTGTAACCCGGATATTCTTTCGCGAGTTCTGCCTCTAATACTGTGTGGTCTTTGGCCATTCTCTCAACACGGCGCTTCTTAAACTTTCTGTAACTCTTTGTCGGCTCCGGTGGCTTCTTTAAGTTTCTTGAGCTAACCCACCGCTTAGTACCGTGTGGATTTCTTGATATATATTCTCCTAAACCTGTGATAAGAAAATCATCATCAGGTGATATTCTTCGTGTGTTTGGTCTGTCGCATTTCTTCCAGAGCGATTCCAGTTCGTCTCTGTCCATGCCGTCTCCGGTCATGAGAATGTGGAAATGTGGTCTCACATATCCATCAAATGCGAGCACGTATATGTACTTGATGTTTCCAAGTCCTTTTCTTTTTCTCCGGTAATTTATCTTTGCAATAAAATTCTTGATATCTTTTCTGGCTCTCTCTTCGTCTGCCGGGAGCATGTCATCATTCCACCCGAACGTGCACCACAGATCACCTTTTCCAAAGTTGATATTCGCAAGTCTTATCAGATACCGCCTTGCATTTTTGTCATTTAGATTTCTTTGAGCTTTGCTTGATGTTTTCTTTTTGGTCTTCGGCATGTCACTGAGCCTTGGATAGCTTGGGTATATCTGGGCTTCAAGAAGAGTGGTCTGTGACTTTATGTTGGTGCACTTCGTGGTGGCTGTTCTGTACAGGCAGTTTACCTTACCCTCTTTGAGAAGCTTCTCAAGCCTCTCCTCCTCGGTGTCATCTATGTATTTTTTGAAAGCTTCTTCGTAGTCGTAGTTGTCGTATCTTCTCATACTGTGTACTCTTAAATATAAAAATCCCTCGTATGTTAATACCCATTACAAGGACGATAAAGAATTTTTATCTATATATTATGGGTTTACTGCTGCCTCTGTGCCGCTCTTATCTTTCTGTTGTATTCAGCCTGATACAGCAGCTTTTTGTCCGTTGTTAGAACGACTCGTTTAAGAGTTGTCTCATACTTTTTCAATTTCTCGCACGTTTGTTCCCAATCTTTCCATATTGTATCGGTTATGTTTCTTTTCATGGTTTTTCCTTTCCTCTATATATGTAGAGACACAGCCTGCTTGTGCAAGCTGTGTACACATGTCTTGTAATATTTGCAGGTCGGTGTGCAGTCGATAGAATCAAATTTACATTTCTGGGGTTTTATCGGTTTCATATCACTCAGTGTTCTGCTCTTCAACTGCTGCCTCCTTTGGTTCATATCCCATGCACTTTATCGGTCTGCTTGGTTTGCCGCATTTTTCGTAGTACTTGCAGTTTATGCATTCATTTCTGTTCATTTTGTTGTTTCTTTTCTTCCTGAATCTTATCGTATTCTCTAATCAATATCAGTCCGAGCACAAACTCTGTAGTTCCGAGTAGAACAATCGTTAAAAGAATTCCATATACTATAAAATCTATTCCTGACATATTATTCCTCACTTTCTTAATTCGGTTTTTCACACAGCTCAAACTCAATAACCCACACCCACGGATTCACATCCCAACCGTAGCAGTTAAGGTCGGATTTCTTGATGGTGCTGTTCCATAATTTCTTAAACTTTGCTAACGCATGTTTTAAATTAATGCATAGTCTTGTATCTATACCTTCCTTTACAGCATCCATCTTGCCCATATCTTGCAACCGCTCCACTCTCACATCCGTGACCTTCAGCCAGATTCTAGTCGCTTCTTTCGGCATGTGGATGGACGGATGCCATGTATCTACTGATGGATACTCATTGTCCTCACATGAAGCTCGATACATATAACATCCATATTCTTTTTTCTCACTATGATATATATGGCCGGTGCATGCTCCCTGTTCAGTATCCATTCCGCAATCCCAGCACGGCTGCCATGCAAATGTCTCTCTGACATACAGGATATCGCCCGGCTGATATGGCGGTGTAATTTTGCCTTGTTTTCCGTCTGTATCATATATATACAGTGGTTCTTCGCTTACTTCAAAATATCCTTGCGGTTCCGGCTTTACAAGTCTGCGTGTGCAACTCTTTCTTCCGTCCAGAATTGCCCGTACCATCTCGGTATTGAATAAAATCGGTTTAGTTGCCATCTATTCCACCTGCCTTTACAATCTCGATTGCAGTTTTAAGTTCAACAATCTCTTTTTTATGGCTCCACCCTACAGGTCGTGCAATACCGCTTGCCCTGCCCAACTCGCTTACAACCACATCTACATCATATGCAGTCGGCTGTTCATTGAAATAATCCATTAATAGCCCAAAAAGATAATCATTATCCCCTTTCTCCAGTACACGAGCAAAAGTATCTTTACGTTCCAAAATATATTCAACCAAAAACATTGGCTGAATCGTTGCATCAATCAATCTCATCGTTCGCCCTCCTGTTCCAAGCTTTGATTTCTGCTCTCTCTGCGGCATTATAAGAACCCGCCCATGTTCCCCCACTTCTTCCGTGACAATTGTTGCAGATAATCTGCGCCCAAAATCCTTTATCTTCTCCTGGGATCCGTTCATAATTTATTTCAGCTTTTCCACCACAAAACGGGCATGGCTTTAATTCTTCATTCATCGTCTTTCCTCCTAACATGAGGTAAAGGGAGCTGGGTAAGGACTCCCTTGGTCAAATGGCTTACAAATCAGTTTTCGTGATATAAATTAATTCGCATGCCCGGTTTCTTTCGCTTTCGCAGGTGTTTCAACCTAAAGCTCGTAATATGGTGTCTCTATCCAGTGAAAATCTACTCTGGAGAGGAGCCTTAAGACCTCAAGCTCCGGCTTGTAGGCAGGATTCGTGAAGCATATTCCGACTGCCATCTCGTCGTTGTATGAGATAAGCCAGTCACCATGCACGGCAAAGGTGCTTGGTGGATTTTCGTCATCGCGGCACTTATCCGGGTTGACCATGGCTAAGCGTGCATCGTTGATGAGACGCGCCCCGCCCGGTGTTTTAACTACCGACATCATGTTATCGTTCTGCATGATTTTAATTGGTGAAATAAAGGCTTCCTTCGTGTCCTCTGCCATATCCCACAGGAGGGGTTCTCTTTCGGTCTCAAACTGTGGGTCGTGTCCTTTCTGGTATGTCATGAACTCGCCCTTTTCCGGTGCAAGACCGCAGGTTTTGATTACGGTACCTAAAAATTCTTTTGTGATTTTTGCTTTGTCAGCTTCCACCATCCAGCCGGTACCGTTTAAGATGTACATGCCTTTCTCTGTTAGACCGAACTTGACGCCCCATGATTTGTAATCAGCTTTTAAGATTTTTTCTAACTTTGTACAATCTATAAACATTATTATTCCTCCTAACTTTGTGGTTTTCCATATCTGTCAACCTTGTCTCTGAGCCATTGACTGATTTTCTCTGGAAAAATTAAATCTGATGCCAATAAGTGGCCACTGTGATGCTCCTCTGCTATGTAATCAGCCAATTTTGCCACCGTAAGAGTGTCCATATATTCTCTTCTTGTCATGCATACTTCTATGACTTCTGTCTCCGGCTTTTCGTCCTCTGTCTCCGGCTCGTTTTTCTCTATTCTTTGGGCTTCATTTTCTTCCTTTTCGATGCTCTCAGGTTCTGATTTTTCAAGGATTTGCGGGGATTTTTGCGCCGGCGCAATTTGCTCTCCAAGGCTCTTTTCTCCTGTCTGTTTCTCGGGCCTGTCCGCAGGCTCTCTATTATCCTCTCTGCAGTCTGTATCTCTGTCGGTGGAAATATCCTTTTGCTCTTCTCCTGTTCCAGGAGCCGGCTCATTATCTGCCACGTTTCCCGATTCAGTCTCTTCGACCTCATCAGTGCCAGCTTTTCCAACTGCTGCATTGTCATCCTCTGGTTCAGGAGCTTCTGCTGTAGTATGCTCTCCTGTCGGCTCATTTTCCTGTATTTCATCGTCTCCTCCAAAATGGTTCTGCCATGTCCGGGCGCCTGCTGCGTCCTCATCAAAGATAGAGCACATAAGCTTGTAGAATTCCCACCATGACATATTTTTTGGCGTGTCTCCAAACTTCTTGATTGTGACGCGATTCTCGTACATCATCATGAAGTAGAGACCTTTTTTGAATGAACGGTTTCCGGCCGGATTTACGATTTCTGCAAAGCGTTTTATTGATTCCTCATCAAACTCGTTTGAGTACACCTCATTGAGGATATCCTTGTTGTCCTCAAAGAATTTCTCTATCAACTGACTTATGTCATCTGCCACACCTGCTGCAGGCTCGGTCTTATTGAATCTCTTTAGCTCTCTGATATCCTCTCTTGATGCTTCGGGCTGTATCATCTGCCTGTCAGAGTCGGGGAGCTTGAGCATCTCCTCAAGCTGGCTCCTTCCAAGGTCCGTATACTCCGGTCTCAAGTGTTCCGAATATCCGTCAATCGAGTATTCGCGGTTGATACTCATGAATCGGCTTGTGGTGGATGCTTCAAGCCCATACTCGGCCTTGGCAAATTCTGTTATACTCTTGTATCCGTCATTCTCGTAGAGTCTCTGATCGTCAATCTGTCTGAGTGCATAGCCTATTCTCACAAAACTCTGCTTCACTCCTATAAGCTCCTGCCTCAGTTTCTGTTTCATCTGCACCCAGTCATCGAGTGTCATCTGTATATATTCCATGCTTGCTCCTTATGCTATATTTGCTATTGGTACCGTGATTCGTGCCTGATGTCTGCGTTTCACGCTTTGTTTGAATTTTTCCAGCACCTTGCTGATAGCTGTTTTGTTCGGCTGACGGTCAAACTCTGAATAATATTGTAGGATACGATCATCTTTCATGCTGATTTCCACGGTGTAATATGCCTTTTCCAGATTCTCTTTTTTTCGGAGAAATAGAATCCAGCTTTCTCCTGCTGCCATTTTTTTCATGTAATAGTCATCTCTTCCCACGCAATGATGGAGTGTCCGTCCCTCAATCATCAATTCCTTGCAGGATCCGGCCGGAATAATCATGTATTTATCATTCTCCCAGAAATATCTTTTTGTCTCCGGCAATCGTTCTTTAATCTGCTGATCCAATTTGCTATATCCTTTCAGGCGTTTCTCATCTGCTCGTTTATTCCCAAGTTCGACCAAATAATCATGTCTTGCCTTCAAATCTTTTGGTAATCTGACAATATCGTCCTCTGTGTTATACCCCTCTTCTTTTGCCATTCTGAGATAATCTCTCCATGTTGTTACCAGCTTTTTCGGAGGAACCGTCTGCTTTTTCATATAGTTGACCATTCTTGTCACGCTTTTTAGTTCTTTAAGTATCTCCTTGCACTCATAAACTCTCAGATTTTTGTTTGTTAAATACTGTAATGCCTCTTGCGGAATTTTTACTTTCTCCAATTCTTCATACTGCAGCCAGTCCAATGTGCACAGCCCGCCGTCCAGTTGTTTCATTCTGCTGACTCTGTTTCCGTCTAACTGCAGCGCCCCTTGTAGGCTTTGTGCGTATGTACATATCTCGTCCGGGTCTCCCCACCAGCCATAATCATCAGTAATTTCTGCTGTCAATCTGCTTAATCCCGCCTTGGCCAGGTATTCCAGATATGGTTTATTGTGAAATAAGGTTATGAATTTATTGACATTGAACTTTCTTCCCTTATTGGCCAGCACGTCCATTCCGCTCAATTCCAGTTCTCCGGCCGGCAAAACCTCCTGCAAATTTCCCGGATATAGATACGATGATAAAAACCTTTTATTTTGCGGATTTCTATCCCAGAAATCCTGTTCCAACTCATCCGCCTCCGGTATCGTTCCATACCAAACTTTCCCCCAGCACTTTCCTTTTGGTATGATTACTCTTATCTGCTCAAACAGCTGTATTTCTTTCGCTTTTGCTGACCATTTGCATACTGCTTTGAATTGGCGTTCCACCCACTGACTGCCGTATTTCTGTAATATAACAACCGGGGCTGTCCTCGTCTTTTCCTGCTGTCTGCTGTTTGCTGTTACTGATTGGCCACACTTTGGACAGATGGTCTTTTCTCCGTGTTTCCATCCTTTCTTTTTCAAACTGCTGCATCCGCAAGCTGTACAGGTATACGCTGTTCTTTTCCCTGTTTTCTTGATAAATAATATGTGCCCCGGGAAAATCTCCTGCTCCAACCAGCTTTCTGCACCTTCCGGTACGCAAGGTATATCTGCCATTTGTTGATCTATCCTGTCTATTTTTCGTTCTATTGCTTTCTGTTTCTTTCTGCTGCTTAGATTTTCCTCATAGCCGTCTATGCTCCATGTGTCCAGGAAATCCTGTGCCCTCTCTTTTTCCTCATTTGAGGCCCATGTCATATCTGTAGAACAATAGTAATAGTCATTTTTCAGAGGTTCTAATCCCTCACATAGTCTGACTACGTTTTTCAGCCTGCAGGTGTACCATTTTCCATCTACCCAGGCACTGTAATTTTCCATATCTGCAAAATACCGACCTTTTAGGTTTCCTCCGAAAAACAGACTTATCTCCACAGCACGCTCCCCGTCAATCTCTAAGATCTGGCTTGTTGCTACCACTCTGTCCTTACTTGTTTTTTTCGGAGTGTTACATGGCTCGCATTTTAAAAATTTTGTTCTTTTCATTTTTTCGTGCCTCCCATGTAGTAGTCTGTGATTATCTTCTTGGCTCTTGCCATACCCGGGATACCGAGCGTGACTTTGCTCGCTGATACGCCTGCTGCCTTGATGATGTCCTTATCTACCGTCTGCTGATTCTTAAATGACCACATCAGGATAGCGGCTATACAGCCCTTTAATGTTTTGCCTTTCTTTCTGACATTGTGAGCCAAGAGCTCATTCTCCATACACTGGCCTCTTAGGTACTCCACCCAGTCTTCCATGATTTCCTTTGGCTTAAGCTCTGCCGCCTCGACATCGATCTTGCCGAGTGCCGCCGTGAGCTTATCGCACAGCTCCGGGATTTCTCCGTTGGTGTACAGGTCCACGAAATCAGCCTGTATTCCATTTTCTTTCGCCACTACCTTGAGGGATTCTATGTCACCCTCATTGAGCAAGTTTTCTGCAAGCTCATTTATCTCACTAAATGAATCAAATTCTCCAAACTTATCAAACATATGGTTTCTCCTTTAAAAAACTCCATTTATCGTATTTTCGCTCCGTATCTGTAAAATCCGGATAAAACTCATCCAGATATGCTCTGAACATGCCGAGCATCTCTTTTCTGTTTCCACTGTTGCCGTTGTCCATCATATGATGGTGGTACCGGCATCCGACTGCTCCGTTCTGCCTGATGCCAAGTCCCATGGATGAGCGTGGTATGTAGTGCATGATGTCTGTTATATCCATCTCAGGGACTGCTGCCGGTGGCATCTCATAGCCTATCTGGCAGAATATGCACCGATAATTGTCACGCTCTCTTATGGCAGTGCGCTCTTTTTGTGAAAATTCAAGATATTTTGTATATTTAGGCATATGGATTTTTCCTCTTAATGTGTTATAATATTTTTATGGTTTTTTCTTTTATTGTTGTTTTTTTCACGCATAGTCCGGTCAGGAAATCAGATTTTCCCGACCGGACTTTTTTATGCCTCAATCTGCATGACATATGGTGTGTCGCTCTCCATGCGCTCATCCACATCCTGAAGCATGACATCTGTCAGCTCCTTCAATGTCTCGAACATGCTGTCGGTGATGAGTCTCTTATCGTGTTTCTCCTTCACTACTCCGATTATGTAGCCGGCTGTGAGTGCAGCTTCCTTTGCATCTGCGCTCTCCTCAATCTTTCCGATCATGCCGATGCACTTCTTAAATTCCTTATACTTTTTCATTCCTGCCGTGTGCTTCTTAAATAATTTCATGGTTTTTCTCCTTATGATGCTGCTTGCTGTTGTTTTGCCACCTCTGATGTCATGATGCCGATATCGAGTGGCTTCTCTGCCTTGATGGCAGCGTTTAACTGTTCTGCTGTTTCAATTCCGAGTTTTTTGAGTGCCTCTTTAAGTTTGTTTTCCATAAGCGACCTCCTAATATACCCAAATCCTCATTCCGAGTCTTGGCTTGTCAATCGTCTCAATAAATTTCACCCCGAGAGAATCAAAGTCCTCTATCTCATCATGTGCTTTGACTCTTTTGCCTTTGTACAAGAGTTTGGCATCATCGTTCGTGGATCTGTACACCTCCATGTAAGATGCCGGGCCTATTCTGCTTATTACTTCTTTAAGCTTGAAATCTGCTTTCTCCGTCTTTATCACCTTCCTTTCGCCGGAAATTTTCTTACTAAGTCTCTTGTTGCCATCTGAAATGCCTGCTCTCTCTCGTCTCCTGTGGCTCTGATGATTTCCCTGCCGTTCTGCAAAATCCTGATTGTGTGCTCACCGGGCTTTTCTTTCAGTGTCATTGAGAGATGGTGCCGCTTCTGTCTGGGATTGAATGTCTCATAGAAGAGGTTTATCATCGTCTTCATACAGTTTTCCTTTCCCCGGGCTTGCCGGAACACCGCACGAAATGGATTTATTATGGTTTACAAGAGGATTTGCTGTATTACGTATGGGTAGTTTGCGGTGCTCCGGTAAGCCCGGATATATTTTTTATTGATTCAGCATGCACTTCACTTCTGCCTTAAGCTCAATGAGGCTTGCAAAGTATGCTGCCTCTGTGAGGGCCTTTTCTCTCTTGAGCTTTTGATACTTCTCCTCGTTCCAGCCCTCTCTGATATTCGCGCAAAATTCATTGTATTCTTCATCTTTTCTGCAGTTTGTCTCATCTGCTTCGTCTATTTTCTTGAGGATTTTCTCAAGTCTGAGTGATTCTTCCTTTGTCATGGTCTTTTCCTCCCTCTGTATTCTGTGTATTAAATCTTGCCTTTTTCTGCTTTCCAGTCGTATACTCTCCTTACAGGACGTTGTAGCGCCCGAGTTTATGAAAGGAGGACTTTATAATGAGTAATAATGATTTATCATTGATAGAAAAATTTAAGTCTTTAATGCAACAAGCTATGTTGTATGCTCAATACTCTCACGATTATATTTTTGATGATTCTGTTGATGATTCTGTTGCTATTGCATATCTGAATATTGCGGCTTCAAAATTCGCTGCTGCAGAATCTCTTTACTATTCATGCTTTAACATTTTGGAACGTGATGAAGCTGAAAGTATTTTTCACATTTTTGACGTATATATGGTTGAAATGTTGACCAATCATAAGACTGAACACTCTCATCAATGGACAGATATCGAGTACAATCGTTTAAAGGATGCTTTCGATTCTTCAGCGTTTGCATTTTAAGATATCTAACTTTTCTAAGGGGAGGTTTTTCCTCCTCTTATCTCGTCTAATATTTCATGCAGTAATGCGGTCTGGTACATTATTTCCTTTCCTATAACAGAGTCCGGCTCTATACATACCGACTTTCTTTTCTTTTTTGCTTTTTCTCTCTTGATTTCATCTCTTTGCATTTCTGCAAACTTCGAAATTTCTTTATAAATTTGATTTCCCATATGGTTTTGTCTTTTCCTCCTCAAACGACTCTCTTTACTCCGTCTATCTCTATAGACGGTACCAGCAGATATCCTTCATCATTCTCATATACTGCAACAGATGTTGGATGTCCCAACTCTTTAAGTACTCCTGCCAGAGCTGTGCATGCACCATAGTTGACATGGTTTCTTCCTAAGTCTTTTTCTTTTGCGTAGTAATTGACGGCTTCTGCATTTGAATGCAGTTGCTGTCTAAGTTTGCTGTAAAAATCGTTCATGGTTCTTTCCTCTCTATTTAGTTTTTCAACTTAAAGTTGACTTAGTAGGCAAAAAAATATTATCGACAGGGATATTGTACATTCTGCTCATCATTTCAAGCTGGGCGGGTTTCGGAATAATTCTATTGTTTTCCCAGTTGACAATTGTCTGCTTATTAAGATGCATTTTCTCCGCAACATCAGCTTGTGTCATGTTTGCGTTTACTCTAGCGGCCGCTAGACTAATCTGTAGCTTATCCAATTGAATACGCTCCTTTCTTGATTGACTATCTTTGTTACATCCTCATAATATATCAACTTTTAGTTGAAGTCAATACTAAAAGTTGATTTTTTTATTTTTTAGCTTGTCTTTTTTCAACTTACGTTTTATAATACAACTAAAGAAAGGGGATGATTATTATTTCAGAACAAGAATTTAACGAAATTTTTTCAAAGCAGTTAAAACGTCAACTTCGAATACACGAAATGACACAATCAGATTTAGCTAAACGTCTCGGAGTCAGTACACAGTCTGTTACTAATTGGTGTAAAGGTGCGAAGACTCCTCGGATGGATAAAGTAGATTCCATGTGCAAGATATTTAGTTGTCGCAGATCTGACCTGATGGAAGAAAAATCTTCGATTCCGCTCAATAATAATGATAAAACAATTCTTGATAAGTACCACCTGCTTAATGAGGAGGGTAGGCAACGGCTTCTGGAGCGTGCCGACGAACTTATTGAGCTGGGCTATATTGCAAAAGGGGACGCACTAAAGGAGGCCTGAAATATATTATTAATAAAAAAATTATTGAATTCAGGTAGTTTTATCCCATGCATCCTGCCCTTATATATGTTAAGTCTATGAAATTAAGTAGAAGGGAGTTCCAATGCGAAAGAAAATATATAATATTCTTAACCAAAATGCCATTTATGATACATTTATGTTTACAGTCATAATTATTAGCATTATTCCATTGGCTTTTGTTAAACAACAATCCTGGATGACATTAATTGACAGGATAACTGTTATCATTTTTATTGTTGATTATATTTTACGGTGGTTCGTAGCTGATAAGCTTAGTAATAAGCTTAATAAATTTATACTATATCCACTAACTCCAATGGCGATAATTGATTTATTGTCCATTCTTCCATCAATAACATTATTGAATAGCAGCTTTAAGTTACTAAAAATTTTTAGATTATTTAGATCTCTGCGATTACTTAAGATTTTAAAGTTAGTTAGATATTCTAAAAGCATTACTATGATTTGTAATGTTTTCAAAAAGCAAAAAGAGACATTTATTACCATATTGGTCATGGCTATTACATATATTCTGGTTTCAGCTCTGGTAATCATCAATGTTGAGCCAGAAACATTCCCAACATATTTTGATGCCCTATATTGGGCTACGATATCATTAACCACTGTTGGTTATGGTGATGTGTATGCAGTAACTACAATCGGAAAAATTATTACTATGATTTCATCTTTCCTAGGAATTGCTGTTGTAGCCTTACCGGCCGGTATAATAACGTCAGGTTTAATGGATGAATTAAGCAAATCACATGATGAATAGCATAAGTTTAAGGAGGAATTTATATGGCAATGATTAAATGTCCTGAATGTGGAAAAGATATTTCTAATCAGTCAGACAAATGTATATACTGTGGTTTTCCTATAAGAAATGAAGATATGATAGTCTGTAGCAACTGCGGAGTTCTTAACCAGGCAGGAAGTACATTCTGCTCTTCCTGCGGTAATCCTCTGATTAAAGGTATTACTGCTCCGTCAACGGCAAAGGCACATAAATCTGCTAATAAGAAAAAACACTCAAAAAAACGACATAGTAAAGCACCTCTTTTTATGTCCATATTCTTCTTATTACTAATTTTAATAGCAGTCATTGTTTTCAGATGGGCTATTCAATCAGGCAGACTTGAAGTTGTAATAAAGGATCCTGATACAAATGAAAGCTATCAGCTCATATCAAGTAGCGGTTTGTTCAATGTTGCATTAACAATTCCTGCAGAATATGTTGAAGGCACAACTCAAAAGGAGCTCAATAAACAAGCCAAGGAGGGAACTTTTAAATCTGCCACACTGAACAAAGATGGAAGTGTTACATATGTCATGAGTAAATCTCAACACAAGGAGATGTTGAACACGCTTAAGGATTCTATCGCAGATGAACTTAATAAAATTCCTAACTCTACCGACTATCCAAATGTAACTAAAGTCGAAGCCAATGACGATTATACCAAATTTACTGTTACCACAGCCAGTACAGAGCTTTCGTTTGAGGAGCAATTTCTTAGTGTCCAGCTTTACATATATGGAGGAATGTACAATGCATTTAATAATTTATCCCCTGTTATATCTGTTGATTATGTAAATGCAGACTCCGGAGCCACAATTTACTCTGGAAAATCCTCTGATATAACTAATTAAACAATTTTAAATCCATAGTTTTGCGCCGGCGCAAATTAAAAACCGCCCTGCAGCTACCAACTGCAGAGCGATTAAATAGATGTTACCTATCAACCCGAGGGCTGATGTAGTAAAACCCTAAGCAAGTCTTATTATATCACATGCCCTCTTTTTTAGAAAGGGGCTTTTTATATGTCTAAAACTGTCGCTATCTATGTCAGGGTTTCTACAGGGAAACAGGCTGACAGAGACTCTATCCCTTTTCAGATTCAGGAATGCTCCAACTATGTGAGGCATTTTCTTAAAACTGAAAATTTTGAAGTATTCAAGGATGCGGGACGCTCCGGCAAGAACACTCACCGTCCGGAGTATCAGAGAATGATTGAGAAGGTCAAATCCGGCATGATTTCTCATGTCGTGGTGTACAAGATCGACCGTATTTCACGTAATCTCGTGGACTTCTCTATCATGTACAATGATTTCAAAGAGCACAAGGTTGCATTCATCTCTTTAAATGAGCAGTTCGACACCTCTAGTGCCATCGGTGAAGCCGTGCTCAAGATTATCCTCGTGTTTGCTGAGCTGGAGCGTAAGCTCACAGGTGAGCGTGTGCGTGACATCATGATGAACCGCGCGCTCGAAGGCAAGTGGAACGGTGCCAGGGTGCCGTATGGCTGGGACTGGGATACAAAGAAGCAATGCCCGGTGCATTCTGATACTGAGGCAGAATATGCCCGGATGATGTACAGGCTCTATGATGAGAGCCACTCTACCTGTGTGGTGCGTGATTACTGTAATGCTCACGACATCCCGACCAAGCGTGGCGGTGAGTGGACCAGCAAGACCGTGGCTGATTTTCTGAGGAATCCCATGAACGTAGGTGACTACCGCTATAATTACAGGAAATCTGCCAGAGGTAAGAGGAATGATCCGTCTGAGGTAATCTATGTGAAGGATGTATTTCCACCTCTTATCGACAGAGAGCTCTACGAGAGGGTGACTCATCAGATGGATCTGAATACTTTCGGACTTGGAAAGGATGGGCGCAAGGTGGTCAGCAAGAAGACTCATGTTTTTGCCGGGCTTATCGTGTGCGGTCTGTGTGGAGCATTCTATCACTCTGACTCTGACACCCCGAGAGCTGACGGCTTTCTGCCGAGTCAGTACCGGTGCGGTGCACACAACAGAAAAATCCACTGCATGGCCAAAGGCACCTCTGATGTGAAGCTCGGACCATTTATCTTCAATTATGTTTCAAATCTGGTCAAGGCTTCCAAGTCGAGAAGACTGCTACACTCTGTCTCTGATCTGGAGCAGATGCTCCTCACCGGCCCGGAGTTTGAGCAGGTGGCAGGCATCACAGATACCGGACTGGATGTCACCTTTGACACTATCATGCATGGTTTCAAGCCGAAGCGCTACGCTGCTGCACCTTATACTGTCATCCGCTCCGGTGATTCTGATGCACTCACAGCAAAAAGAGATAAGACTATCAGAGCGCTTGAGAGGCTCAAGAAGCTGTTTTTATTTGAAGATGATGCAATGAGTGAAAAAGAATATCTGATGTCTAAGAGGGAGCTTGAGAGCACGCTCAGCGACATAGAAAATGAGCTGTCAGCTCTTGAAGCCGACACTGCAGATACAAAGTACGATGATATGTCTTTCATCTCCACTGCATCCGGATTTTTAATTTCTCATCAGATTGCATCAGGTGAGCACATCAACTACAGGGAGCTCGCCTGTGCTGTAGATGCAAAGGTGCTTAAGGATTTTGTGAACAGTGTGATTGAGAAGATTGTTCTGTTGGACGGACGTGTGGCTTCGATAGAGTTTAAAAATGGACTCGTTCACGAGTTCCTTTACAGAGAGTGAGAGCAGGCTGAGGAGGCAGCCTGCTCTCTTTTTTGTATGTATGAGTAAGATTAGATTAACAAGAAAGGTTGATTTTACAAGGTTTTAGGCATCTTGTTTTTAGAGTTCATCTGACAGCCGAAGGTCTTGACGAAATAAGTCATAGGACGGCCGATTTCTTTAGATTTCTTTTCAACAAAATCCTTTGCCTTTGCCATGTAGTAATACTGCCTCTCAGGCTCATGTGCCGATGGTGTCTTTGTTATATCTATATCGTAGCTCATGTTATATTATGTTTCCTCTCAAATTAATTCTATGATACTTTAGCTGACTATTCCCTGATCTGACCACTGCCGTAAATAATATACTTATAGCTTGTCAGTGCTTCAAGCCCCATTGGTCCCCTTGCGTGAAGCTTCTGTGTGCTGATTCCTATCTCAGCTCCAAAGCCGAATTCATTTCCATCAGAAAATCTGGTTGAGGCATTTACATAAACGCATGCAGCATCTATCTCATTTAAGAACTTCTGTGCGTTGTCATAATCATTTGTGACAATTGCCTCTGAATGTGATGTGTTGTATCTGTTGATATGCTCGATTGCCTCATCAATACTGTCAACAATCTTTACCGACATGATGTAATCAAGATACTCCATGCCCCAGTCATCGGAAGCCGCCTCTGTCACATCGTCTCTTCCGGCAAGAATTGCCTGTGCTCTTTCATCACAGCGGAGCTGTACATGATGCTCCCTTAGCTTATCGTACAGCTTTGGCAGAAACTCCTCAGCTATTGCACTGTGTACTACAATCGACTCACATGCATTACATACACTGATTCTCTGTGTCTTTGCGTTGTTTATAATATTAACAGCCATATCAAAGTCAGCATCCTTGTCCACATATACATGGCAGTTGCCTGTACCGGTCTGGATGACAGGGATTGTGGCATTTTTGACAACATTTTGGATGAGTCCAGCACCGCCTCTTGGTATGAGCACATCCACATACTGATCCATCTTCATAAATGCATTAGTTGTCTCTCTGTCTGTTGACTCAATAAGTGCAAGTGCAGCATCAGGAATTAAGTTGTCCGTCAAAGCCTTTTTTAAAGCCTTTACTATTGCGATATTGGTATTTATTGCATCACTTCCACCCTTTAATATGACACAGTTGCCTGTTTTAAAACACAGACCAAAGGCATCTGATGTGACATTTGGGCGAGCCTCAAAAATGATTCCCACAACACCGATTGCAACTCTTCTTTTTCCGATAATAAGGCCATTGGGACGCTTTGACATAGACATCACTTCCCCAATTGGGTCTGCAAGCTTTGCTATCTGTCTGAGTCCGTCAGCCATGCCAAGGAGCCTGTCATGGTCAAGCGAGAGCCTGTCAATCATGCTCTTTGCCTTCATATTTTCCTCTGCTGTGGCCACATCCCTTTTGTTTGCCTCAAGGATTTCTTTTTCTGCCTTAAGCAGATTGTCCGCTGCATCATTTAATACTTTATTCTTGATATCCGTATCCAGTGTTCCTATCTTTACTCTGGCCTCATACGCATCCGCACAATTTTTTTCTAGATCATTCATCAATAAACACCTCTCTCTTATCTGTTATCACCCCATCTAAGGGTACGTCATATTCATCTTCAAACGTCATGCTGCTAAGTAACTGGAAATCGTAGCCCACTCCAACTGCCATAACAGTATCTCTTTTTGTAAAAGACGATAAATATCTGTCATAAAAGCCCTTTCCATAGCCGATTCTGTAACCGGTATCCGAAAATGCAAGCCCCGGCACTATCATAAGCGCCCTGCCATCCGCCTGCGTATACTCCTTCGTCATATCAGGCTCTTTAATATTAAATGAACCACAATTAAGCTCATCAAGGCTTCTTACCCTGTAAAAGGACATTGTATTGCCCGAAACCCTCGGATAATATATTCTTTTTGCTTTGTTTATTAAATAGGTAAAATACTCATCAATATTCACTTCATTTCTGATAGCTGAATACAAAAGTATGTTGTCATATTCCCTGTCGAGCTCTAAAGCTATGAGCCTTTTATAAATTTCATGGCTCATACCGAGGCACTCATCAGCACCCAGAAGGCCTCTTTGCTTTTTTAGCCTGCTACGAATTTCTTTTTTTATTTCCATATTTCTCGCCGAGGTTCTCAACCGAACCGTCATCATTTACCATATCGATATTGTTGAGCTGGTTTCTTAAATTCTTCTTCACGTTTGCTATATACTCCTTGCGCAAAAGATCCTGCTCCTTTTTCTCTGCCTCAGAAAGTCCCTCTGCCTGTGACTTTCTGTAAAGCTCATTGATTCGCTGTATTTTTTCCTGTGTCATAGCACTCTCCTGATTTCAAATTATAAGCTTATTACTGGCCGCCTGTAGATGTAGGTGCCATCTCTCTTTGTATATAATCCGCAAGCACAAACTCTGCATCCTTTGCCCTGTGGAAAAGTGTTCCTGTATATCTGTCATTCATAATGTCATATAAAATCCCCATATTGCCGCCGTTTGCGATAATCATATCGGCACCGGAATATGTGGCAATCTTTGCCGCTGTAAGCTTTGTCGCCATGCCGCCGGTTCCGACATCGCTGCCGGTTGATGACTTTGCCATGCCAAGTATTTTCCTGTCAAGCGTATCAACCTCTCTGATAAGCTTTGCATCCGGATTGTCATGAGGATCGTCGGAATACAGTCCGTCTATATCAGAAAGCAGTATGAGCAGATCAGCCTTCGTGATTGATGTAACAATAGCAGACAGCGTATCATTGTCACCAAACTGCATCTCGTATGTGCTTACCGTATCATTTTCATTGACAATAGGCACCACATTCAGATCAAAAAGCTCCTCAAATGTATTCATAACATTGCGTCTAGAAACAGGATTGACTATGGTATTCTTTGTCATGAGCACCTGTCCGGAATTCTGATTATACTCGGAAAAAAGCTTCTGATATGTCATCATCAGCCTGCCCTGTCCCACTGCGGCGCATGCCTGCTTTATTGAAATGTCGCTCGGGCGCTCCTTTATGCCTATCACATCACGTCCAACCGCGATAGCGCCGGAGCTTACGAGACACACATCCATTCCGCTGTTTCTGTAATCACATATCGAGCGCACCAGACGCTCCATCTTTGAAAAATTGAGGCTTCCCGTCTCTGCATGTGTCAGCGTCGATGAGCCTATCTTTATTACCACTCTTTTATAATTGTCTAAAAAACTCATTTCTATCATCTTTCCTATTGTAAGTCTAAATGCATACATAATTTCATTACGCATACATTTACTACTTTACCATATATTCATGCAAAATACAAAATCATTTTTACTACTGTCTCATTTTTTTATTCTGTGTTATTATATTTATGCTTTTACTATGTAAGCTTTAACTATAAATAATTTACAACCAGGAAATGTATAAAGGATGCACTATGAAAAATAAACTAAAACACCTTGTCCCTGTCCTTTTGGCGCTTGCCACAATAACAGGAAGTCTGTCTGCATGTGAATTAAAGCCCAAGGCTCAGCAGAAGGTTTCAAAACAGGGCTTCTACTTTGACACGATAATACAGATTACGCTTTATGGCACTACCGACGAGAAATACATAGACGACTGCTTTGATATGGCAAAGAAATATGAGGATATGCTGTCAAACACAGTTAGTTACTCAGAGGTGAGCAAAATAAATGACGCTGCCGGCAAAGAATATGTCACAGTAAGCAATGATACGCTTGAGCTCATCAAAAAAGGCATCGAATACGGCGACACAAGTGACGGCAGGTTTGATATCACTATAGGAAAGCTGTCTGATTTGTGGAATTTTTCCGAAATAGCTGAAAATACCGACTCTAAAGATAATGAGGTGGATGCATCAGTCGTTCCGTCTGATGCGCAGATACAAAGCGAACTGTCACATGTAAATTACCGCAATATACAGATTAACGGAAACGATGTGATGCTAACCGATTCAAAAGCAAAGCTTGACCTTGGCGGAATCGCAAAGGGCTTTATCGCCGATAAGATGAAGGCTTATTTACAGTCCAAAAAAATCACCTCAGGCATCATAAACCTGGGTGGCAATGTCCTCACTGTCGGTGAAAAATCCGACGGAAGTGATTATACAGTCGGCATACAAAAGCCCTTCGACGAGAGTGGCGAGCCAATATGTACCGTCAAAATCAAGGACAAATCCGTCGTCACCTCCGGCATCTACGAGCGGTACTACAGAGTAGATGGCAAGCTATATCACCATATACTGGACACCACAACCGGCTATCCTGTCAAAAACAATCTGTACTCTGTCACCATCATAAGCGACTCCTCCTGCGATGGAGATGCCTTAAGCACCACATGCTTTGCTCTTGGCATTGATAAAGCAAAGGAGCTTATCAATTCCCTTTCCGGTGTTGAGGCAATATTTGTGACAGATGATTATAGTATTATCACGACATCAGATGAGTATAACGTAAGCACAGAATAGCTGCAAGCTTATAAAAAAGCTGCCACATATCATAATGATATGTGACAGCTTTTATTCATTACAGAATAATCTTCTTTGGACACTTCTCTGCGCAGATTCCGCAGCCTGTACATTTCTCCTGATCAATATAAGCTACATTGTCTACTACATGGACAGCATCTGACGGACAATTCTTCTCGCACAGATGGCAGCCGATACAGCCCACTGAGCATGCCTTCATGACATCCTTGCCCTTGTCCTTTGAGCTGCACTTTACAACGTGCTTTGTGTCATATGGAATAAGCTCGATGAGGTGCTTTGGACAAGCCTCTACGCACTTGCCGCAGGCCTTGCATGTAAGCGGATTGACGCATGCAACTCCGTCAACCACATGGATTGAATCAAAAGGACATGCCTTCACACAGCTTCCGAAGCCAAGACAGCCATAATTACATGACTTAGGTCCGCCGCCCGGTACAAATGACATGGCAACACAATCCTCTACTCCTGTGTAGTCATAGTCTGAATTTGCTTTGTCGCAGGTGCCGGCGCACTTTACAAATGCAACCTTCTTTACTCCGGCCTCAACCTTTACACCCATAATCTCACTGACCTTTGCCGCAACAGGGTCTCCACCAACAGGACACTGTCCTACCGGTGCCTCTCCCTTTGCAATGGCGGCTGCAAGTCCGGAGCATCCGGCATATCCACAGCCACCACAGTTGTTGCCCGGAAGCACCTCAAGTATTGCTTCCTCTCTCGGGTCAACCTCTACTTTGAATTTTTCTCCTGAAATACCGAGGAAAAATCCAAGAATTATACCGACAGCTCCAACAACTAAAGCTGCAATAATAATCGCAGTAACATTCATATCACTTTTCCTCCAATCCTATACAGAAACCATTCCTGAGAATCCCATAAAGGCGATAGCCATAAGACACGCTGTAAGAAGCACGATGGCTGTTCCCTGGAAAGGCTTTGGAATATCATTATACTCAATCTTCTCACGTACACCAGCCATAAGCACAATAGCGATAAAGAAACCAAAGGCTGTGGCAAAGCCGTAAACAACACTCTCTAAGATATTGTAGCCCTTTGTTACACTGTTAAGTGCTACACCGAGTACGGCACAGTTTGTTGTGATAAGAGGCAGATACACACCGAGTGCCTTGTAAAGAGGAGGCATCTGTTTCTTTAAGAACATCTCTACAAACTGAACAAGTGCTGCAATTACAAGAATGAACACGATAGTCTGCAAATATGACAGATTAAGCGGATACAGTATAAAATTGTAAATAAGCTGTGTAACGAATGTGGCGATTGTGATAACGAAAATTACCGCACCACCCATTCCGGCAGCAGTTTTTGTGTTCTTTGATACGCCGAGGAAAGGACAGATACCAAGGAACTGGCTAAGTACTACGTTGTTAACTATTGCATATGCTACTGCAATGAGCAGTAAATGACCTAATGTACCCATTATTTATCCCCTCCTTCTGTAGTGTTAGGCGCAACAGCGGCCTGTGCTGCTTTTGCTGATGGACATGATGCTCCACAATGTGCACAATCTCCTGAAAGGCAGCCTGCCGGCTCAGCAAGAGGTGTACCCTTTGCTTCCATCTTTTTACGGATGATATTCATACCTGCAACGAGGAAGCCTAGTACGAGGAAAGCTCCCGGTGCCATGATAAAGATTGTGATTGGTGTAAACCAGTCACCGAAAATCTTGATGTTGAAGAATGTTCCTGCACCTAAGATTTCACGGATAAGTCCGATGATTGTAAGACCCATGGTAAATCCAAGTCCCATTCCCATTCCATCAAAGATAGACTCTACAGGCGGATTCTTTGAAGCATAGCTCTCGGCACGTCCGAGGATAATACAGTTAACCACGATAAGTGGGATGTATACACCAAGTGCTGCTGAAAGGCTAGGCAGATACGCCTGCATTAAAAACTGTACTACTGTAACAAGAGATGCAACTATGACGATATACGCCGGCATACGCACTCCGTTAGGAATCACTTTTCTGAAAAGTGAAATCAAAAGGTTTGAACATATAAGTACCACCGTGGTGGAAAGTCCCATTCCAAGTCCGTTTACCGCACTGGATGTAACAGCCAGTGTAGGACACATACCAAGCATAAGTACAAAGGTAGGATTTTCCTTAATGATACCATTATATAAACGCTCTACATATTTGTTCATTAGTTGGCACCTCCCTGTAATTTATTCTGGAAGTAAGTAATAGCTGCGTTGCAGCCGTTGGCCATAGCCTTTGATGTGATTGTTGAGCCTGTGATGGCCTCAATCTCATCATCCTTTGAAGGTGTGGACTTTACAACGTCGAACTTGTCTACTTTCTTGTTCTCAAACTGCTTGTAGAAATCAGCCTCCTCGGCCTTCATTCCAAGTCCCGGAGTCTCACTGATGCTTGTGATTGAGTAACCATTTACAGTACCATCATTCTTGATACCTACAGAGAATGTGATACTTCCCTGGCTTCCATCCTTGGCTGTAACTGTGATGACATAGCCTAATGTCTCTTTGTTTGAATCAAGGGCAGTCTCAATATCATCGATTGTATCCTTGTAGCCCGCATCAGATACAAGCTTATCAGCTTCATCAGCATCATAATCATATTTCTCAAATGATTTTGCATCCGAAAATACTGCCTGATATGCTTTCTGTGCTGCTGCTTTATTGGCCTTGTCGATAGGCTCTGCCGTGATTCCCTGAACCAGGGCAAGAATAAAACCAAGCACCAGAGTAAAGGCAGTTAAAATCAAAGCGTCATGTACAATACGTTTATTCATTCTTCTTTGCCTCCTTTACCATACCAAAGGCTCTTGGGATAGAAACCTTCTCAATAATAGGAACAAGGCAGTTGCTTAAAATGATAGCAAAGGAAACACCCTCTGCATTGGCACCGAAGCAACGGAATACTCCTGTCAATATACCACAGCAGATACCGAATATTATCTTTCCCATCGGCGTAATCGGGCTTGTGACATAATCGGTCGCCATGAAAAATGCACCGAGCATCAGTCCGCCACCGCAGAGCTCTGCAACAACATAGTTGATATCAAACTGCTGTGCTCCGAAAAGGAACATGAAAACAGCAAATGTAATAATGTAAGATGCAGGAATCTTTAAATCAATGACTCCAAGTAAAATCATGATGATAGCACCTATTAAAATAGCTATAACTGATGTCTCACCGATTGTTCCTGCAGTATTTCCTATAAGCATATCCCTTACATTGACACTTGAAAGCCCCTCATTTTTTATGAGCGCAAGTGGTGTTGCTCCTGAGTATACATCCACGCCGTTTCTTGTGACATTGAAATTAGTCATATCAGCCGCAAATGCGATGAGAAGGAAGCATCTTCCACCAAGTGCCGGGTTCATAAAGTTCTGTCCAAGTCCTCCGAACATACACTTGACAATGATGATTGCAAATACTCCACCGAGTACAGCCTCCCACCATGGAAGTGAAACCGGAAGGTTTAGTGCTAAAAGCAGTCCTGTAACTACCGCACTAAGGTCTGTAATTGTGCTCTTTTTCTTAACTATGTAGTCAAACACCCATTCTGATGCCACACACGATGCGATGGTAAGCAAAATGATAAAAAGTGCTCTAAATCCAAAATTGTAAATACCAAAAAGACTTGCCGGGAGTAATGCTATAATGACATAAAGCATTATTCTGTCAGTGGAATCCTTGGCACGTACATGTGGTGATGATGAAACATGATATAAATCACTCACTTTAATCCACCTCTTTCTTTATTTTTTGCTGGCCTGTTTTCTCTTTTCAGCGAGAACAAGCTTCTTCATTGTCTTAATAGGCTGAGCCACCTGTCTCCTTGACGGACATGCAAATGAACAGCTTCCACACTCAATACACTCAAGTCCGTGCCACTTCTCAAACTCATCCATCTGTCCACGCATACCAAACTTCGCAAGACGGCTTGGAATAAGCTGCTCAGGACATGCCTCCACGCAACGACCGCAGTTAATGCAGGCCTGTGGCTCAAATGCTGCCACCTCATCATGTGTGAAGCACAGTATTGATGAAGAGGTCTTTGTAGTAGGGATATCAAGACTAAACATGGCAAAGCCCATCATAGGACCGCCTGATATAATCTTCTCCGGTTGGCTCTTAAAGCCTCCTGCAGCATCAACCAGCTCCTGATATGAGGTACCGATGCTATATAAAATATTGGAAGGATTCTTCACAGCATCTCCTGTAACTGTTGAAATACGCTTCAAGACAGGCTGTCCATTCTTTACAGCATTGTATACAGCAATAATTGTCTCTACATTATCAACGATACAGCCTGCATCAGCAGGGAGCATCTTAGAATTGATGGCTCTGCCGGTTGTAGCATAGATGAGCTGTCTCTCACCACCCTGTGGGTACTTTGTCATAAGCGGACAAACTTCAATACGTGGCTCATCCTTTGTGAGCTCTGTGAGCTTTTCGATACAGTCAGGCTTATTATCCTCTATACCAAGAATACCCTTTGCATTGTCAAAAAGCTGAAGTATGATCTTCATGCCGCCAATTAATTCCTCAGGATTCTCAAGCATACGTCTGTAGTCAGATGTGAGGTAAGGCTCACACTCTGCGCAGTTTGCGATAATATACTCAATCTTGTCCGGCTCCTTTGGAGAAAGCTTTACATGTGTAGGGAAACCGGCACCGCCCATGCCGACAACTCCCGCATTCTTGACCTTCTCGATGATTTCTTCCTTTGAAAGCGCAGTGACATCCTCGACGCTCTCATATGTTGTCTCAGTAAACATGCCATCATTTTCGATAACAATACTGTCAACCATATCGCCGACCGCCACACGTCGCTTCTCAATAGCCTTAACTTTTCCTGACACTGATGAATAGATAGGTGATGAAACAAAGCCACCGGCCTCTGCTATCATCTGTCCCTTCAACACAGTGTCACCTACGGCAACAACAGGCTTAGCCGGTGCGCCGATATGCTGCGAAACCGGATATACCATGTCGCCCTTGGGCAAAACTTCTTTAATTGGTGAATCCTTAGACAGCTCTTTGCCATCATATGGATGAACACCGCCAATAAACGTTTTATGACCCATTTTTGTGCCCCTCTTTCTTTTAGATTAATAACGTGGAAATGCTATTGCACATTACTATTCCTATTATACCACTTATGATTTTTAGTTAAATAGTATATTATGTACTTTTTTTAATACTTTATGTTATAATGTTTATACAAATGATATTCAAGGCAGGAATCAAAAATGAAAATATTTCACAATGAAGAAATTTACATAAAAACCGATAATTTTTCGGACAGCATTTTTAAAGAAAACACTATGTTCTTTGATATTGAGACAACAGGCTTTTCACCGGTGAAAGCGATTGTCTACATGATAGGCTGTGCAAGGCGCATTAAAAATCGTATTGTAATAGACCAGTATTTCGCCGAATCTGTCGATGACGAAGCAGCTGTAATTGAAGCCTTCGCAGGAAGTCTGTCAGGTTGCAGCACTATCATTTCCTTCAATGGCGTCGGTTTTGATATACCATTTTTAAAGAATAAATACAAGAAATATAAGCAGGAAGACCCCTTCTGTAATGTACAGATACTCGATATCTTTAAGGAGCTTTCCCCGATAAAGCCTCTTTTGTGCCTCGAAAACTACAAGCAAAAAAGCATCGAAGCATTTCTTGGCATAGATAGGGAGGATAAATATTCCGGTGGCGAGCTCATAAACGTTTATTATGAATATCTTGCCCAAAAGGACGACGAAAAGCTATCCCTTCTTTTGACACACAACTACGAGGATGTCCTTGGCATGACAAAGCTCCTTAGTATACTTTCGTATAAAGAATGCATACATGGCATTGCAGATATCACCGGTGTATCCGTAAACCCATATACAGCTTACGACGGCAGTCTGATGAATGAGCTTATCATATCATTTGAAAATAAATTTTCCGTTCCAAAATCTGTAAGCTTCCATGACAATGACATTTATCTGACCATAGGCACCACAAAAAGCTATGTGCGTGCAGAGATATTCGAGGGGGAAATGCGCCATTTCTACAGCGATTACAAAAACTACTACTATCTGCCAAAGGAGGACATGGCCATACACAAGAGCGTCGCAGCATATGTCGACCACGAATACCGTGAAAAATGCAAGGCGTACAACTGCTATGTGCGCAAAACCGGTACCTTCATCAGACAGTACTCTGACTTCATGAAGCCCGAGTTTCGATTCGATATAAAGGATAAGTACAGCTATTTCCTGCTGACTGAAGATTTTATAAATTCAAAACAGAAGGTACTGTCATATGTAAAACACATAACAGCCCATCTGTTTAACCTCTGATAAGATATCATGGCTTCCTGAAATAGAAGCTGCTTAATCTCTCAAAGCCAAGCTCACGATATGTAGTTATCTGCTCAGTACTGCCTATAAACAGTATTCCCTTGGATTTTAAAGTATTGAAGAAATTTTTGTATATCATATCCTTCGCATCATCGGTAAAATAAATCACCACATTCCTGCACAGGATAAGATCGTAATCCTTTGGATATGAATCCTTCAACAGATTATGCTCCTTAAAGGTCACACATCGCTTGATATCATCAGATATCTTGTATGAGCCCTCCACCTGGGTAAAGTACTTCTTCTTCAGGTCAGCCGGCACATTTTCTACAGACTTTGCGCTGTAAAGCCCGGCTTTAGCACTCGCAATCACCTGATCGTCAATATCTGTAGCCAGTATCTTTATACGAGACAGTGGAACATGCTTCGAAAAAGCCATGGCAAGCGAATACGGCTCGTCCCCTGTTGAGCATGCCGCGCTCCATATCTTAATCGTCCCTGTATTGTTCTTTAATATCTCAGGAATGACCTCTCTGTCCAAAAAACTCCACTGATCAGGATTCCTGTAGAACTCAGATACATTGATAGTGATAAAATTGATAAACTGTTTAAACTTAGCCTTATCTGTAGAAATCATATTAATGTATGTCTCATAAGAATCAGCCCCATTTTTTTTCGCAAGAGTATCAATACGCCTGCGCATCTGCTTCTCTTTATAATAATTGAGATCTATCTGCGTCAGCCTGTACACTTCCTTTTTAAACCATTCATAATGATCAAACATCACAATCCTCCAATATGTGCCACCTGATACAAATAAAAGCTGCCATATAATTATATATGACAGCTTTAAAATCAAAAACTACTCGTTATCAGAAGCAACCTCGTCAATATTTACATCTGCAACATCTGCTCCATCATCCTCTGAATCAAGGAGAGCCTTCATGCTTAAGCTGATTTTCTTATCGTCCTCATTGAACTCAACAACCTTAGCTTCAACCTCCTGACCAATCTTGAGAACATCTGATGGCTTCTCAACATGATCCTTTGAAATCTGTGAAACATGAAGAAGTGCGTCAACACCAGGAGCAAGCTCGATGAATGCACCAAAATCTGTCATTCTGGCTACTTTGCCCTTTACGATATTGCCAGGAGCAAATTTCTCTGTTGCACCATTCCATGGATTCTCGTCATCAAACTTCATTGAAAGAGCAATCTTAGAACCATTGATGTTCTTAACAAATACTCTTACAGTCTGTCCAACAGTGAATACCTTCTTAGGATTCTCTACTCTGCCCCAAGACATCTCTGAGATATGAAGTAATCCGTCTACTCCGCCAAGATCGATGAATGCACCGAAATCTGTAACATTCTTAACTGTTCCTTCGATTACATCGCCAACGTGAAGATTTGCAAGAAGCTCTTCCTGCTGTTTAGCCTTCTGCTCAACGAGTAATACCTTTCTATTTCCGATAATACGTCTCTTTCTTGGATCGAACTCTGTGATGATAAACTCAATCTCCTGATCCTTGAACTTGTTGAGATCCTTCTCATAAGTATCTGATACAAGGCTTGCAGGGATGAATACTCTTGTCTCATCAACACTGACACATACACCACCGGCTAATACCTGTGTAACTTTTGCCTTTAATACTTCCTGGTTCTCAAAAGCCTCCTCAAGACGCTTGCTGCCCTTCTCTGCCTGAAGGCGCTTGTAAGAAAGGATAACCTGACCCTCGCCATCGTTAAGCTTAACTACCTTGGCTTCCATCTTGTCGCCAACCTTTACAACAGTAGTAAGATCTACGTTCGGCTCATTTGTGTACTCGTTTCTAGTAATAATTCCGTCTGATTTGTATCCAATATTTAAGAAAATCTCGTCAGGTTTAACATCAATAACGGTACCTTCTACCACTTCTCCATTTCTTATAGTTTTAAAAGATTCTTCCAGCATTTGTTCAAAGCTCATTTCTGACATTCTTTGAAACCTCCTCAATGATATTATTTGGGGTTGAAGCCCCTGCTGTAATACCTACGTTATTGTTGGACCTGATTTGTGTATAATCCATTTCGTCACTTGTCTGTATATAGTAAGTATTTTTGCATTCGTTTTTACATATTTCAAATAGCTTCTGTGTATTGGAGCTGTGCCTGTCGCCTATGACAATCATGACATCTGAGCACTGTGCTACCTTTCTTGCTTCGGTCTGTCTGACCTCTGTAGCATTACAGATTGTATTTAAAACAGTTATATCATAACCTTTTTTTGCAATAATTTCAACTATATCTTGAAATTTATTGTAGTTAAATGTCGTTTGTGACACTATGCATAGTTTTTTCGTACTATTTTTCATGTAATTTTCGGCATCCTCAGGCGAATTTATTATGGTTACATGGCATTTTTCGTCTGCCCAACCCTTTATTCCACACACCTCAGGGTGCTTTGGACTGCCGACAATTATAATATCATAGCCCTTTGAGCTGTAATCCTCCACATATCTGTGAATTTTTGATACAAAAGGACAGGTTGCATTAAGCACCTCAAAGCCACAGTTTTTTATTCTGTCATACTCAGCCTTGCTTATACCGTGTGAACGGATAATCATCACACCCTTTTCATGAGAAGAAAGCTCATCGAGATCGTTTATGACGGTTACGCCATTTTTTTCCATATCCTTTACGACCTCATCATTGTGAATAATCGGGCCATAGGTGTATATAGGCACATTTTCCTTTTCAATTGCCTCATAGACCATATTTACTGCTCTCGTCACTCCAAAACAAAAGCCGGCGCTCTTTGCAATAGTAAGCTCTCCCATACGCTATGCCTCTTTCACAAGCTGTTTCATTCTATCTACCACCTCATCGATTGTCATATCGGACGAATCAAGCAACACAGCATCATCCGCCTGCTTCAAAGGTGATGTCTCTCTTGTCATATCCCTGTGGTCTCTCTCTATAATATCCTTCTCGATTGCATCAATATCGCATTTCTCACCCTTTGCAGTAAGCTCATCGAAGCGTCTCTTTGCACGTACTTTAGAGCTTGCTGTTAAAAATATCTTGACATTGGCATCAGGAAGCACAACAGTTCCTATATCTCTTCCATCCATCACCACATTCTCTCTGGCAGCGAGCTGTCTTTGAAGCTCAACAAGCTTTTCTCTTACTACAGGATAGACGCTGGTAGCTGATGCCATATTGCCGACAGCCTCCTGTCTTATAAAGCCTGTGATATTCTCACCATTTAAGATAACCTGCTGTTCACCGTTTTCATAGCTGATAGAAACCTCAACATCCTTACACAGCTTCGTGATGGTGTCAATATCATCCTTGTCCACACCCTTTTGGATAAAATAGTATGCCATGGCACGGTACATGGCACCTGTATCGACATAAATTGCGCCAAGTTCCTTTGCAAGTCTCTTTGCTATAGTGCTTTTTCCGGCTCCTGCCGGTCCATCAATTGCTATATTGTATCTCATAATTTCTCCTTAAAATATTATTGTTCATTATCATCAAACCGCTGCACTTGTTCCTGCCAGATATCCTGTGGACCATGCTATCTGCAGATTGAAGCCTCCCGTATATGCATCCAGATCCAGCACCTCGCCGGCAAAGTAGAGGCCATTCACAAGCTTCGACTCCATAGTGGATGGATTGATTTCCTTCACCTTTATGCCGCCCTTTGTGATAATAGCTTCATTATATCCTCTTGGGCCATTAAGAGTGACAGGCAGCTTCTTAAAAAGCATAAGAAGTCTGTTTCTTTCCTCTTTCGATATCTCATTGACCTTCTTATCCGGGTCAATGCCTGAAAGCTCAATTATCACCGGAATCATTTTTGCAGGCAAAAGCTTGTTTATCGAATTCTTAAACTGCTTGTTTTTTGCCTCCTCAAACTCCCTGAGAATCCTCTTGTCCAAGGCCTCCTGTGTGAGAGCCGGCTTCAAATCAATATACATGTCAAGAGGCTGCTTAATAAGGCTTTGCTTAATTGATGCACTCGCAGACAAAATCATAGGGCCGCTGACCCCGAAATGCGTAAAAAGCATCTCTCCAAAATCCTCATACAGCTTCTTTTTGCCACTATATATGGAAATAGCCGTATTTTTAAGCGAAAGCCCCTGAAGGCTCTTTACCCACTCTTCCTTTACATTAAAAGGAACGAGTGAAGGTGTGCACTCTGTCACAGTATGACCTGCGCTTTCTGCCATTTTGTAGCCGTCACCTGTAGAGCCTGTAGAAGGATATGAAAGTCCTCCTGTGGCCACAATAACTGCATCAGCAGCCATTGTGGTGCCATCCTTTAATATGACACCTGTTATTTTTAATTCAGTTTTTTTATCAGCAGCTTCTTCATCTGCCTTTGTATCAGTGATTTTCTCATAGCACAGCTTTGATACCTCCGTATGAAGCAATACCTCCACTTTCTTTTCCTTCAAAGCTCTCTGTAAAGCAAAAATCACATCCGACGACTTATCAGACACCGGAAATACACGATTGCCACGCTCCACCTTTACAGGCATGCCATGCTTCTCAAAAAAAGCTATCACCTGACTGTTATCAAAGCCATAAAAAGCGCTGTACAAAAACTTACTGTTGCTCTTTACATTTAAAAAAAGTTCCTCGACATCGCACGCATTGGTCAGATTGCATCTGCCCTTGCCGGTTATATATATTTTCTTTCCAAGTTTTTCATTTTTTTCAAGAAGCGTAACCTTATTTCCTGCGTCCGCAGCAAAATACGCCGCAAGCATTCCGGCGGCTCCGCCACCTACCACAATAATATTCTTACTCATCCTGTGAATCCCCCAGCTTTGCGTAATGTACCTTTATAGAGTCATCAATGTAATCAATCTCATCATTCTCGTACACCTGATACTCATTCCATATATCCTCAAGCTCTGTCAGTGTCTTTGCAACAATATTCTGCTTTTTCATGCAAAGAGCCACAATCAGGGCATTGATGACAGAAAGCGGAGCAACAAGTGAATCAACTATAGAGGCCATATCACTGTCGGCAATCAGATTGCATGAAGAATACAGATTCATCGGTGAATGAATACTGTCTGTGATAGTGATAACCTTTGCACTCCTGTTGTTGGCAAATTCCAGTGCCTTAAGAGTACGCATAGAGTAACGCGGAAAGCTGATGCCGATAATCACATCATCATTGCCAATACGCACCATCTGCTCAAAAAGCTCGCTAGAGCTATTTGTCGTAAGCAGACACACATCCTCAAACATCAGATTCATATAAAATGCAAGAAAGCTCGCAAGAGGTGCACAGCTTCTGATTCCGACAATATAAATTTTCCTTGACTGTAAAATAGTATCTACCGCCAGGTCAAATGCATCCGCATCAATTTTTTCCAGAGTGGTCTTAATCTTGTCACGATCAGACTGCAGTACAGTCTCAAGAATCTGTGACTGGCTGATACGCCCATATGTGACCTCCATGCGCTGAACCGAATTGAGCTTGTTCCTTACAAGCTCCTCGAGTGCCTTCTGAAAATCGGGATATCCCTTATATCCGAGCGATGTAGCGAACCTGACAACCGTAGACTCAGAAATTCCTACCGTCTCGCCCATCTTAGCCGCTGTCAGAAAGACAGCCTTATCATAATTATCAGTTATGTATGTAGCAAGCAGCTTATGCCCCTTGCTCATCGTACTGTATTTAGCATTTATCCTGTTAAGTAAGTCGTTAGTATTTGACATCATATACTCCTGAGCGTTCCCGTTTATGGCTGTGCTTCACATATTTGTGTGACCTGCAGCGATTTTTTCATACCTTAAAATATTATCACTTTTTTCCTCTATATGAAAGAGCGAATTTATATTTTTTGCCACACAATACAAAAAACAGGCCCGGTAAAGCCGGACCTGCTTCAAATTCAAAAGCATGAATTATATTTTTAAATACTATACAGGATAAGCCTTATTCTCAGTATCAGCGGCCTTAGCATCAACACCTGTCTGCTGTGCCTGTCTGTACTTGAAGAAATCAGTAGCAACCTGTGGGAAAAGAGCATAAGAAAGAACATCCTCATCCTGCTGTTTCCACTGCTTCATCTCAGCCTCAATCTTGTCAAGCTCTGGCTCAAGAAGATCTGCCGGACGACATGTGATGGCATTCTTCTTATCATCACCAAGAACCTTGTCAACAACCTCTGGGTTGAAAGGCTTAACTGTCTGACCATACTTACCAAGAAGGATATCCTTAGTCTCCTTAGTAGCAACCTTGTATCTCTCGCCCATGAGTACGTTAAATACAGCCTGTGTACCAACGATCTGTGAAGATGGAGTTACAAGTGGTGGCTCACCGAGGTCTTTACGCACACGAGGTACCTCTGCGAGAACCTCCTCGTACTTGTCCTCTTTGCCCTGCTCTTTAAGCTGTGAGATAAGGTTTGAAAGCATTCCTCCAGGAACCTGATAACGGAGAGTATTGATATTTACTCCGAGTACCTTTGGGTTCATGAGACCTGAAGCTAAAGCTTCCTCTCTCATTGGTCTGAAGTAATCAGCAATCTCACTTAAGAGATTAAGATCAAGACCTGTATCAAACTCTGTGCCCTTGAATGCCTCAACCATAACCTCTGTTGCAGGCTGGCTTGTTCCAAGAGCGAATGGTGACATAGCTGTGTCAATGATATCAACTCCGGCCTCAACAGCCTTCATGTATGTCATTGAAGCAACACCTGATGTGTAGTGTGTATGAAGCTCGACAGGAAGGCTTGTAGAATCCTTTAAAGCCTGAACAAGCTCTGTAGCCTTTGCAGGAACTAAAAGACCGGCCATATCCTTGATACAAAGTGAGTCAGCACCCATGTCCTCAACTCTCTTTGCCATATCCATCCAGTAGTCAAGTGTGTAAGCATCTCCAAGTGTGTATGAAAGAGCTACCTGGGCATGTCCCTTTTCCTTGTTACATGCTGTAACTGCTGTCTGTAAGTTTCTGATATCATTTAAGCAGTCGAAAATACGGATGATATCGATTCCGTTTGCGATTGACTTCTGTACGAAATACTCAACAACATCATCTGCATATGGACGATATCCTAAGATATTCTGTCCACGGAAAAGCATCTGGAGCTTTGTATTTTTGAAGCCGTCTCTTAATTTTCTGAGACGATCCCATGGATCTTCCTTTAAGAATCTAAGGCAGGCATCAAATGTTGCACCACCCCAGCACTCTACTGCGTTGTATCCAACCTTGTCCATTTTGTCAACGATTGGAAGCATCTGCTCTGTTGTCATTCTGGTTGCAATCAGTGACTGATGTGCATCACGAAGAACAGTTTCTGTTATTTTTAATGGTTTCTTTACCACTTCTGACATGATTAATCCTCCTTAATTAAATCTAAATACCGAATATAGCCATGAAGCATCCGGCCGCTACGGCAGTTCCAATAACACCGGCTACGTTAGGTCCCATAGCATGCATAAGAAGGAAGTTTGTTGGATCCTCTTCTGCACCGACCTTCTGAGATACACGGGCAGCCATAGGAACAGCGGATACACCGGCTGAACCGATAAGTGGATTGATCTTGCCTTTTGTAAGGAAGCATAAAAGCTTTCCAAAAAGTACTCCGGCAGCAGTTCCCACCATGAATGCAATAAGACCAAGGATAACGATCTTGATTGTGCTCATATTAAGGAATGACTCTGCGCTTGTAGAAGCACCTACTGATGTACCGAGTAAGATAACTACAATGTACATAAGGGCGTTGCTTGCTGTCTCCTGAAGCTGACGTACTACACCAGACTCACGGAAAAGGTTACCAAGCATGAGCATACCAACGAGTGGTGCTGTAGTTGGAAGCAGTGTACAAACAACGATAGTAACTACTACAGGGAAGAGGATTCTCTCAAGCTTGCTTACAGGACGAAGGTTCTGCATCTTGATTGCACGCTCTTTCTTTGTAGTAAATAATTTCATAATTGGCGGCTGGATGATAGGTACTAATGCCATGTACGAGTACGCTGCCACGGCGATAGGTCCCATCAGACCTGTCTGACCTAATTTTCCGGCAAGGAAAATAGATGTAGGTCCGTCAGCTCCACCGATGATAGATACGGCTGCTGCTGCCTTGTCATTAAATCCGAGAAGGATTGCAAGGAAATAAGCTCCGAAAATACCAAACTGTGCTGCAGCTCCGAGTAAGAAGCTGATAGGGTTTGCGATAAGCGGACCAAAGTCTGTCATAGCTCCGACACCGAGGAAAATCAGTGAAGGAAGAATTGACCACTCATCAAGTGTATAGAAATAATAAAGTAAACCACCTACTCCATTGCTTGAGTGCTCAGGACTTACGATAATATCAGGATAGATATTAACAAGGAGCATACCAAAAGCAATAGGTACTAAAAGTAAAGGCTCAAATCCTTTTTTAATAGCCAGAAACAGGAATACACATGCTACGGCAATCATAACATAGTTTCCGACTGACAGATTAAAAAAGGCAGTCTGATGTAGGAGGTTTGAAAGTGTTTCACCTACGTAACTCAAATTAGTTTACCTCCTGGAATTAGTTTAATGTTGCAAGTAATGCACCTGACTCTACTGAATCACCAACAGCAACATCAATGCTTGCTACTGTTCCATCCTGTGGTGCAACAACAGGTGTCTCCATCTTCATGATCTCAAGAATAAGAAGTGTATCACCCTTCTTTACTGCATCGCCAACCTTAGCCTCGAGCTTAAATACCTTTCCGGCAGCTCCGGCCTCAACCTTGATGCTTCCTGCTCCTGCAGGTGCAGCAGCCTTTGGTGCAGCGGCAGCAGGTGCTGCAGCTCTTCTAGGTGTGCTTGCTGTGCTAGGTGTGCTTCCTGTCTCTTCTACTGTAACATCGTAAACATTTCCGTTAACGGTAATTGTATAGTTTTTCATCTCAAATGTCCTCCTAAATTATCTTCTATTGATTGAACGGACTACAAAGCCCTCTGTTGTAGTACCCTCGCTTGCTGCTATAGCTGCTGAGATAACAGCTACAAGCTCTGTATCATCTGTAAGGTCTGTAGCAGGTGCTGCTGCAGCAGCAGTCTCTTTCTTTTCAGGCTCGCTCTTTGCTTCTGCCTTCTTTGGCTTATTGCCGATAAGAGCAATAAACTTGAAGCAGTAAATGATAAGAGAGATAAGAATAAGTACACAGAATACAATACTCATTGAAATTACTGTGTTCTGTCCTGCCTTAGCAAGCTTCTGTCCCATTGTCTGAACAGGAGTAAGTGAGATACCTGTTACCTCCATGGTAACCGAATCATATACTAATTCGTATGTTACATCCTGCTTGCCAAATGTAAGTGTCATATCGGTAGTGAGTGTACCACCTGACTTGGTTACTGTAAAATCCTTGCCATTAGTTGCATCCTTTACGTCTCCGTATTTGTCAACCAGATCAAGCCATGATGAAACGGCATCAAGCTCAGCGTCGATATTTTTCATTGAAACGCTTCTTCCCGACTGTCCGAGTGTGTTGTAAACAACCTCACCCTCTGTCATGCCAGTCTTTTCCTCAACTTCCTTGACACTCTTCTCATAGTTGTCATAACCGCCACAACTATCTACGAGCGCAATGTAGTTCTGGATATTGCCAAGGCTGTCTGTTGCCTCAGTATGAAGCTCGTCTGTTGTGTATCCGCCGTATGTCTTTTCGGCATTGTCAGAGCCACATGCTCCAAGCATACATACAATCATAAGAAGGCTAAGGATATATGTTATTTTTTTCTTCATAACAAAATGCGCCTTTCTATTATTTAGTTCCGTGTTTCTTCTCTGGTGCATCTACATATTTGGTGTAAAGCATCTCAAAAGCACCTACAAGATATTTTCTTGTGTCAGCCGGATCAATGATGAGGTCTACATATCCTCTGGCTGCTGCTGATGAAACAGAAGACTGAAGCTTCTCGTAATCAGCTGCCTTCTCATCGATTTCCTTTGCATCAGCGCCCGGATACATAATCTCAGCTGCAATCTTTGAATCCATCATACCAATCTTTGCATCAGGATATGCATAAACCATATCAGCTCCGATTGACTTAGAGTTCATTGCAACATATGCGCTTCCGTAAGCCTCGCCTGTAATCAGGTTAACCTTTGGACATGTTGCACTTGAGAATGCATATGTCATTCTGGCAAGAGCCTTTGCAAGCTTCTTCTCAGAGCACATGCAGTTCTTGAATCCGTTTACATTTGTAAGTGTAAGTACAGGAATTGAGAAAGCATCACAGAATGATACAAACTCAGCTGCCTTGTTGCAGCCCTTTGCAGTAAGAGAGAGTGCAAACTCCTCTGCCTTCTTGCCCTCAGCATCATATACTGTGCTGCAGTTTGCAACTGCACCGACTGTCATGCCGTTTAATTTAACAAAGCCTGTAACCATATTCTTGGCAAAATCTTTCTTTGTCTCAAAGAATACATGATCATCAGAAAGCTCTGATAAGAGGAATCTTGGATCAGCCTTCATATCAGCCATGCTGTTACATGCTCTGTTGAGATCATCCTCACATGAGTCTGTGTATACATCTCCCTCGTTATTGAGCGGAAGCATGCTGACAAGAGCTCTGATATCAGCGATAATATCATCCTCTGAACCGATTCCGTCTACACATCCATTGTTCTCACTCTGGAATGAAGCTGCTGCTGTATCGCATTTCTCAACGCGGTTACCCTCTATTGCATCAGGAGTATTAACAAACATTCTGCCCTTAGACTCTTCGATATAAGCGAAATCACAAAGAGCCGGTACTACAGAAAGTCCGCCACCACAGTTACCGAATACACCACAAATCTGTGGAATAACGCCACTTGCTGCAACTTCCTTGGCGTAGATAAGACCAAATCCGTCTAAAGCATCAACTGACTCCTGAAGTCTGATACCACCACAATCGATAAATCCGATAACAGGTGCGCCCATTTTCATGGCCATATCATATACAGAAGCAATTTTCTTTGCATGCATCTCGCCGATTGTTCCGTTAAGAACTGTTGCATCCTGGCTGTAGATAAATACAAGATTTCCATCAATCAGACCGTGTCCGATAATAACACCATCTGAAGGAGCTTTTGCTGCAGTAAGGTTAAAATCTGTACTGCGAGCTGTCACAAGAGAACCAATTTCCATGAAACTGTTCTCGTCGACTAACTTAGCAATACGCTGCATTGCCAAGCTTTGATTGTTACTACTCATTTTATATCCTCCATCTATAAAAAAATAAAATTTTTCGCTAGTATGATAATAGACTATTTCTGAATTTTTTTCAACTAATTTGTTAAATTTTTAACTTTATTTTATGTTTAGAAAAAATTTCCTATATTAATTGTAAAATTCTTGAGGAAATTCTTGCAAATTTTCTTATTCTTCTTGTTATTTTCTATATATTTTAAGTTAATTGTGTTTCGTGTATCACCGGTCTGTTGTGTTGTTACACAAGCAGCATCACAGTAAGAATCTTCGGCAGCATCTGAAACTGCATACTCCACCAGACTCTTTGCATCAGCCCACTTATAGTTTTTATTGTTTGGCCACCCACAGCCCAAGAGAGAAAGGCACAATCTCCTTCCATCCTTTTCAACTGCTGCGACATAGCAGTAGCCTGCCTTTGTGGTAAAGCCGGTCTTTCCCGATATGCAGTAGTCCGTCTCCGTAAGGAGCCTGTTGTGATTGTTAAAAACCATCTGACCTTTCTCTGTCTCAAATGTGTACTGCATAGTCTGTGTTATCTCAAGAAACTGTGTTGATTTTGGTGATTTCCACGCACAATAAGACATTATAACACACAAATCTCCCGCCGTGGAGTGGTGAAAGCTTATATCATTCTCAGCATCCAGCCCGTTTGGTGTAATAAAATACGTGCCAAGGCACCCTATCTCATTTGCTTTTTCATTCATAAGCTTTGCAAAGCCCTCCGTCGAGCCGCCCACATGCTCCGCAATCGCATAGGCACAGTCATTGAACGACTCAAGCATCATGCCATAGAGTAAATCCTTCATATTATAGCTATTCCCGGCCACAAGTCCAAGCTTAACCTCAGGCTGTGATGCAGCATTTTGCGAAACCGTGACCATATCATTTATATCGGCTTTCTCAAGTGCCACAATGCACGTAAGAAGCTTCGTGGTGCTGGCATTTGCCATGCTGTCTCTCATATTTCTGCCATATATAAACGTCTCGTCATCCGCATCATATAATGCCGCTGAAACAGCATGAAGCTTTGGCTCATTTACGGCTTTGTCAGTATTCTTAGCAACAGTATTTTCCGCTGCCATAAACACACTTTTCTTTTCCAAACCGGGCATTTTTTGCTTTTCTATCGTCCTACAATCAAGCAAACAGCTGACAGTACAAAACAACACACAAATGAAAACCATTAAAGCTATTTTCGACTTATATTTTTTCAAAAAAATAATCATATAATTACCTCCATCGGTAATATATATGATTATTTGCATGTCCTTATTATATGATTAAAGGGTAAAAAGGGTTTAGGGATGCATGAAATTACTTATCCTACACATCAAGCTTCACGTGCATCTCTTCCTCTGCCTCCTGCTTGAACTCCTCAACCTGCACAGGGCTTAGTACCGGCAGTTCGTCGATAGACGAAACCCCAAAGCTCCTTAGAAATTCCTCTGTGGTACCAAACAAAAGCGGCCTTCCCGGAGCATCAAGCCTTCCAAGCTCCTGCACCAGATTGTACTCGACAAGCTTGCTTACGGCATGTTCACTTGACACACCTCTGATTTTTTCTATTTCTGCCTTTGTTACAGGCTGCTTGTACGCTATGATGGAAAGAGTCTCTAAAAGCACATCCGTAAGCACCCTCTTCTTAGGCTGCTTTGCAATGCGGATGAGATATTCATACATCTGTGGCTTTGTACACATCTGATAGGCACCATCAAGCTCTATGATATTCATACCAATATTTGAAGAGCTTCTATACTCCTTAATCAGCTCGTCAAGCAGCTTTTTTGTTTCTTTTTCATTTAATTGTATTGCATCGGCTATCCTTCCAAGCTCCACAGATTCTCCCATGGTAAATAAAATAGCCTCTATTGCAGCTTTATAATTCATATATCCTCAAACCCTCTTTATGCAGCAATCCTTGACTCAATCCGGATATCATCAAAAATATGCTCCTGAACAATAGTTAATTTGCCGGTCTTCATAAGCTCCAGTATAGCAAGAAATGTAACTATGACTTCCACTTTGCTTGACGATGCAGTAAGCATACCTCTAAAGCTGAAGTGCTTGTGTGAGGCAGCATAGTCTGTCAGATATTCCATCTTTTCCTCTAAGGAGACCTCTTCCTTTTCAATCTTACCAAACTTCGAACGGACCTTATCTATCTTTTCTTCCTGTCTCTTCATTATACTTTGAAAGATTCTGTTTAAATCAGAAAGGCGGATATCTCCGACAAGCTCCTCAAGATTAACAGGCTCCTCATATGCAAGGACCTCATCAGGTATGTCCTTCTTCTTATACCACACCTTGCCGGCATCCAGCTGGCGATCCTTAAGCTCATTTGCCATACACTTGTACATCTTGTACTCAAGCAACTGCTGCACAAGCTCTGCTCTTGGATCTTCCTGCTCCTGCTCTTCTTCCTCTTTCTTTGGGAGAAGCATCTTTGACTTTATGTCAAGCAGTGTAGCTGCCATCACGAGAAACTCGCTGAGCGTGTCCAGATTATCCTTTTTCATCTGATTCACATACTCCATGTACTGCGCTGTAATCTCGACAATCGGGATATCATAAATATTTACTTTATTTTTCTCTATCAGGTATAAAAGCAGGTCAAGCGGTCCCTCAAACACCTGAAGCTTAAAAGTCATATCCATAATTTGTTCTCCGTTAATCCTTCAAAAACTGTGCCATAACGTAATTGGCTACATCCTTTCCTCTCTCCGATAAATAGATATGCCCGGCCTTTACCACGAGCAGCTCCTGTTTTTTCAGGCTGTCTATCGTATCCTTGTAGATTGCATCTATCGAAATACCAAATGCCCTCTCAAAGGCTTCTCTTGTGACCCCCTCATTCATACGAAGTCCAAGAAACATAAACTCCTCCATCTGTCCCTTTTTGTCTATAGCATCAGCTGCCACATGCAGATTGGCCTTAAATATATCATCACCCACATCATGTATATGACGGCAGCGCGACAGATATTCATCCATATCGGATGTATTGGTATATCTGACATTTGATATAAGCGATGCCGCCCCTATTCCAAGTCCTAAATAGTCAGCTCTGGTCCAGTAGCCTATATTATGGCGGCACTCCATACCCCTTTTAGCATAGTTAGATGTCTCATACTGCCTGTAGCCGGCATCCATAAACGCCTTCTGTCCCGCCTTTTCCATATCATATAACTCGTCCTCGTTAGGCAGAAACTCCGTTCTCATGCCCGCCTCCTGGCGCACCATGTCAAACTTGTACTTTTCATAGAAAGGAGTACCCTTTTCCACTATAAGAGAATACGCCGATATATGATCCGGATGAAGCCTTATAATCTTGTTTACTGTCGCCATATACTGTGACGCTGACTGTCCCGGCAGACCATACATCAAATCTACATTGATATTTTTAAAGCCCACGTTTCTGGCCACCTCGTAATTCGTCACAAACTGTTCAAATGTATGTATACGCCCGAGCAGCTTAAGCTCATCATTATTTGCCGACTGCAGCCCTATGGACAGGCGGTTGATTCCCGCATCCCTGTATGCTAAAAGCTTTTCCCTGCTAAGCGTACCGGGATTGCACTCTATGGATATCTCAGCATCAGGCAGCACATTAAAGCAGTCAAACACACCCTCCATCAAAGCAGCAATCCACTGCTCATCTATAGAGCTTGGTGTACCTCCTCCGATATAGACAGATGACACCTGATAGTTCTTCATAAGCGGGCCGTAAAAAATCATTTCCGCCATAAGTCCCTTGACATAGCGAAGCTTTGCATCATCGTCTGCGGGAAATGATAAAAAATCACAATATTCACATTTTCTCACACAAAATGGTATATGAATATAAATCTCAAGATTCTTCATATGTGCGATTACTCCTCATCCAGCTTAAGCACACTCATGAATGCCTCCTGTGGTATCTCTACATTGCCCACCTGACGCATCCTCTTCTTTCCTTCCTTCTGCTTCTCAAGCAGCTTCTTCTTACGTGAAATATCACCACCGTAGCATTTGGCAAGCACATCCTTGCGAAGCGCCTTAACCGTCTCTCTTGCTATAATCTTTCCACCGACCGCTGCCTGAATAGGTATCTCAAACAGATGCCTTGGTATCTCGCCCTTAAGCTTCTCGCACATCTTACGGCCTCTTTCGTATGCACTCTCCTTGAATACGATAAATGAAAGTGCATCGACCATCTCCTTATTGATTAAGATGTCAAGCTTGACAAGCTCTGAGCGCTCATAATCCTTCATCTCATAGTCAAACGAAGCATATCCCCTCGAGCGTGACTTTAAAGCATCAAAGAAATCATAGATAATCTCATTTAATGGCAAGTCGTACTTTATGAGAGCTCGTGTTTTTTCGATATACTCCATGCTGATATAGACTCCTCGTCTCTCCTGGCACAGCTTCATAATCGCACCTACATAGTCACTTGTGACCATAATCTCTGCAGATACGTATGGCTCCTCCATATACTCAATCTCTGACGGATCAGGCATATTTGAAGGATTGGTCAGATCTATCACCTCACCGCTTGTCTTGTGAATCTTGTAAATAACACTAGGTGCAGTGGTAACGAGATCCAGATCAAACTCTCTCTCCAGTCTCTCCTGAATAATTTCCAGATGTAAAAGACCAAGGAATCCGCATCTGAAGCCAAAGCCAAGTGCAAGTGATGTCTCAGGCTCAAACTGTAATGAAGCGTCGTTGACCTGCAGCTTTTCAAGCGCATCCCTTAAATCAGGATACTTTGCACTGTCCGCAGGATAAAGACCACAGTAAACCATAGGGTTGACCTTCTTATAGCCCGGAAGCGCCTCATCGCACGGTCTGTCAACGAGTGTAACTGTATCACCCACGCGTGTATCCCTGACATTTTTGATACTGGCCGCAATGTATCCAACCATACCGGCCGAAAGCTCATCGCAAGGTATAAACTGGCCTGCGCCAAAATAACCCACCTCTGTAACCACATCAGATGCACCCGTAGCCATCATCTTTATTGTGTCTCCTACCTTTACAGAGCCCTCTCTCAGTCGGCAGAAAATAATGACTCCCTTATAAGAATCATATGTTGCATCAAATATAAGTGCCTTAAGCGGTGCATCTTTATCTCCTGTCGGTGCCGGAATCTTTTTTACAATCTGCTCCAGCACATCCTCTATATTGAGTCCAGTCTTTGCGGAAATACGCGGTGCATCCATAGCCTCAATACCGATAACATCCTCAATCTCCTGTGCCACCTCATCCGGGCGCGCACTCGGCAGATCCACCTTATTTATAACAGGAAATACATCCAGGTCATGATCCAGTGCAAGGTAAACATTTGCAAGTGTCTGTGCCTCAACGCCCTGGGCCGCATCCACTACAAGTATAGCTCCGTCACATGCCGCAAGACTCCTTGATACCTCATAGTTAAAATCCACGTGTCCCGGTGTATCTATCAGATTAAAAATATACTCTTCGCCATCCTTTGCGGTATATATAATACGGACTGCCTGAGACTTGATTGTGATACCACGCTCTCTCTCTAAATCCATATTGTCGAGCACCTGAGCCTGCATCTCCCTGCTGGTAAGTGTGCCTGTTTTTTCTATAATTCTGTCCGCGAGTGTAGATTTACCGTGATCAATATGGGCAATAATACAAAAATTGCGGATTTTGCTCTGATCTATTGACATATGTCCTCCTAATGCTTTCAATAACTCATCAAAGTTTATCAGATTTGTGAAATAAAGTCTATATTATTTTAACACTTTATCAAGTATATCTGCAAGTGGTTCCATTGCATTGTACGCTTCCTCCTTGGTATTTGTCTGCGCTCCCACCTCCACGAGCAGCGATTTCGGACACAGATGCATATTATATCTGTAGCCCTTTAAGTATATGCGCCTTGCAAGCCCCGGATAATACTCATTTGCCATGAGCTGCAGCTGAAATGAAAATGCCAGATTATCCCCCAGATACTCATTGGGCAGACTATTAATCGGTCCCCTTGCAGCAGTGCGGCACAGCCCGTTAAAAAACATAATCTGTGCCATAGGCTTTCCATCTATTGTGGCAGCAAGCCTGGTAGTCTCAGCCACTCCATCCCTGTGCAGGTCAATAACCACCTTTATAGACGGATTTTTCTCAATAATCTCTGTAATCTCAGGAAGTGAATTAGAATACGCATGGTCGCGGTCATTCACATCATACTGCCCCTTGTGATGCAGCACATTGTAGCCGTATTTTTCCCTCAAAAGTGATTCAAGCCTGTCACCCACTCCAACTACGGTCTCTGTCTCTGATGTATCAAGGGAATCACTGTATCCCTCCTGTGAATGTGTATGGTATATGAGTATATCAGGACCGTCGCCTGACTTTTCTATAGACATATCGCGCCCAAGCAAAACCTCCTCACACAGCTCATCGGCTCCTATATATGTAGTCTTGTCCACCTGATAATAGTTTTTTACAAGATTGTCAAAGCTCATATCTACCTGCGGCATTTTCACGTTCTGCTGTTCCTCGAGTTCTGCCAGCTCACCTTTTTTTTCAGCTTCATCAACAAATGCCAGCTGGTCGGTATCCGGCAGCATATTGTTCCTGACACTTGCATTTTCATTTTCCATCGCAGCAAGCTCCTCATATGAGAGAATACCTCCTGCTGTATCCTCATCCTCCACAATACTCAGCTCCTTCTTTTTTGAATCATCACACTCCTTGTCAGAATATGTAAGGTGCGGAAATTTTTCTTCCACGAACTTCTTTCCCACACCATCACCGCAAAACAGCATAGACGCAATATATATAAATGCTATAAGCACAATCATTTTCTTCTTCACAATATCATCTCCCATCTAAAGCATCAGGCAGCCCCTGCTACATAAAGCTTATGCGGCTGGCTCTAATGATATTCGAAGCAATAAAATTATTCACTATAATCATCATATTCATCGTTTGAAAAAGCCATATTTATGCCCTCAGACAAAAGCCCTGCCAGTCTCTTAACCGTCTCGTCAATATCCTTTGGCGTCACAAACATGCCGTTTAACTTAGGCGACATAAGCTTTGCGGTGTTCTCCCGGCTGGCATTTACCGCATCTGAAACAATAGTCACCGCATCAATGACTGTCGGAATACCAATTGCGATAACAGGCACTCCGAGATTGCCATGGTTGATACCATCCCTGTGGTTTCCTACCCCGCTTCCAGGCACTATGCCTGTATCCGTCAGCTGTATGGTACAGCCCAGCCTCTTTGTACTGCGTGCCGCAAGCGCATCAATTGTCACAACAAAATCAGGCTTCACCTCGCTCACCACACCCTTTATTATCTCAAGGCACTCCATGCCTGTCTGAGCCATCACGCCCGGCACCAGGCCGCACACACTGTTTACATTCTCGTTACTAAACGCATACCTGCCATATTCCTTTACTATATGGCGGGTGATAAACAGGCTGTCAACGCATCTTGGCCCAAGCGCATCAGGAGTTACATTTCTGTTTCCAAGCCCGACAACAAGTGCCGCATATATACGCTTGTCACAGACAGCCTTTACAAAGCTCTTAAGCTCTCTTGAAAGCTCCCTTGTCACAGCCTGACAGCACTCCTCATCTCCCTCGGACAGCATAGCAGCCTCAATTGTCACATATTTTCCTTTAGGACGGCCTGTAGCCCTGACTGCATTTTCCGAGTCAATTGTCACTACACTGACTATGATTCCATTATCCAGCTTTTTTTCAGAGAAATTCACACCTCTCATATCTGTGTTTGCCTTTTTAAGGCTCTCCTGCGTCTCAAGCGCCAGATCAGTTCTTGCACACCATTTATCAGCCGACAAATCAATACACCTCCCCTGTATGATATTCTAAAATCACATATATGTTAATTTTTTGCAATTTTTTTCAAAATATGTATTGACAGAGCAGAAAGGTTGACATATTATATTCTAGTATGTTTGTGCCAAAGCGTCCGTGTCTGTTTTGGCATACATTAGATTAAATATTTGGAGGTGTACGAGTTGGCTAACATTAAATCAGCAAAAAAGAGAATTTTAGTAACAGAAACTAAGGCTGCAAGAAATAAAGCAATTAAATCAGGAGTTAAGACAGCAATCAAGAAGGTTGAGGCTGCTGTAGCTGCAAATGATAAGGCTGCTGCTGAGGCTGCATTAAAGGATGCAACTTCTGTTATCGCAAGCGCTGGTTCAAAGGGTATCTTCCACAAGAACAACGCAGCCAGAAAAGTATCTCGTTTAACAAAGCTTGTTAACGGATTAGCTTAATTACTATATAGCAATAAATAAAAACCCATCGGTGCCGTCATACCGATGGGTTTTTTTATTTGCTTTTTTGTATATTTGCGTTATATCATTTACTGCCTGTCGCATGAGTGCCGGTCATATCTGCAGAGTACTGCACTATAAAAAGCTCCACAGCCATCTGGTCATTCATCCTGCCGGTCTTCACAGCCTCCTCATATGCCACACCGTCTCTCACAGCCCTCTTTAAATCATCCAGCGAATATGCCCTGCACTGCGCCTGATATTTGCGCACCGCCCATTCCGGACAGCCGGCCTTTGATGCTATATCCTTGTTGCCAAAGCCCTTATTTGTCATAGCTTTCACATTCATCAGTATATTGAACTGGCGCGATATAAGATACATAATACGCATGGCCGGCTCTTTAAGTGCCAGCAGATCGTAATACAGCTCAAGCGCACGCTTTTGTTTGTGTGATGCAATCGCATCAACCATCTCAAACACCTTGTTTGTGATCTGCTCTGTCGTTACAGCCTCAACATCCGAAAGCTCAATCACGTCCTTGTCCATGCAGTAGCACAGCAGCTTCTCAAGCTCCTTGTCGATATTTTCCATATCTGTGCCGGTTTTTTCTATAAAGCTGTTGTAGGCAGCCTGACTCATGCCCTTTCCATCTTTTCTAATCCTCATTCCTATCCATCTGGCAAGTGTCTCATCCGTCTGTTCCTTGAACTCCACAGGATTACCGCACTTGGCTGCCGCCTTATAAAGCTTTGAGCGCTTATCAACGCTCTCCTCAACAAATATAAAGTGCGTACTCTCAGGTGAATCCTTTAAATACTCTCCAAGCTCATCGCCTGTCTTTGAAAAAATGCCTGCATCCTCTATAAGAATCACTCTTTTATCCGCAAAAAACGGAAGTGTCTCCGCCAGGTCAATTATCTCCTTCTGGTTGATTCCATCGCCCTCAAACGATGAAAAGTTCATGCTGTCGCCCTCACTGACCATAGCCTTTATCAGCTTGTCCCTATACTGTTTTATGAGGTATCTCTCCTGTCCATACAGCAGATAAACCTTTTTGAAATCTCCTGCTTTTATATCATTGTCTATTGTTTTCATATATAGCACTCTCTTTATACTTAATCTGACCACTTTGCATTGTGTATAAAATACGGCACTTTGCATCCATAAGCCTATCCATGGCTTCATCAGCCGGATGTCCATAGCGGTTTTCTGCCGCACATGATACTGCAGCCCACCTTGGGCTTAAAGCCTCAATCCAGTCTGCAGAGCCTGAATACCTGGAACCATGATGATTTGCCTTGTAAAAATCCACAGAAAGCTCATCCCCATACTCATTAACAAGCTTCTTTTCTACCTCAGATGATATATCTCCGCCGAAAATACCACTAAACCTGCCATCCGTGAGCTTCAGCACAAGACACATATCGTTTCTGTCTAAGGCTGTATCAGCGGGCCCCGGATACAGGCACATGATACCATCAGCTTCTTCATTTGCAGTATTTCGCGAGCCTGATGCATCATTTATTTCAATCGAATCCCCCTTTGACATAAGGCATATATCAATTCCTGCTTCCTTAGCTTTAAAAAGAAGCTCCTCCATAGCTTCCTCATTAGCCGCCGCTTCTGCCACAACTATATGCTCTATAGTATACCCACTGTCTATCACCTCAGACAATCCGCTTATGTGATCATTGTCTGCATGTGAAACAAACCAGTATGATATACTCTGTATGCCGTTATACTTAAGAAACGGCATAATCACATTCTCGCCAAGCTGTTTTCGGTCAGAGCTTCCTCCATCAATAAAGATGCATGTGCCTGACTCAAAGCGGTAAAATATGCCATCTCCCTGCCCCACATCAAGTATATCAAGCTGCGCAGCAGTTTTTGGCTTCACAAGCAAAATTGCAATCAGGACTGCTGTACACACCACTCTTTGGACACTGTAAAGGATTTGGCCTTTTTCTTTCAAGCCACACTCTATAGCACGCCTTTTAAGCGAAAATGCCACCAAAAAGCCACTCATAACAGCATAAAAAAGGAAAATCCTGTATCCATCAGGAGCTCCTGTGATAACCGATGCCCCCGGAAGCTTCATAACAAGACCGCAAAGCACCTCATAGAGCTTTAACACTGCAAATGCAGGAAACACCAGCAGTTTGCCGGGCATCACGCCAAAGCAGCCTGCGGCAGACGCAAGCAGACCCGAAATAAATACGACATGTAAAGCCGGTATCACAATGAGATTTACAAACACCGCAAAAAGAGGCAGCTCATAATAGTTCATAGCAACAACCGGAAGCATCGGAAGCTGTATGGATACTGATGCCCAGAATTTTTCGCCCTTAGAAGCACTCATCACAGGTGTCACAATACCTATAGCAAGTATTGCCCCTACCGAAAACACAAATCCGGCATATCCCAAAACCATAGGATTGTCCCACAGCAGGTAAATGACCATGATGCCAAGAGAATTGAGCATATCTGTGCATCTGCCTAAAGCCGCCGCAAGCATTGTAAGTATGAACATCCCCACGGCACGCCTTGTGGACACGGCATTTCCTGTCATAACAGCATAGCTTAGTATAAGTGCCGCAGAACAGACAAATGCCGCTGTATAGCTCACCCTTCTTTTTCTGAGAAGCCTGTAAAAGGCCATGCCAACTATAGAAATATGAAGTCCGGAAATAGCCAGTATATGTGAAATACCACTGACCTGGTATAAATCCTTTATCTCATCATCCAGATACGACTTGTCTCCAAGCAGCATGGACGAAAGCACTCCTGCCGTTGTCTCATCAGTCACCTCAAGAAGTGAAGCTGCCAGCGTATCACGAAGTTTTTCAAGTCTGTGGTAATACCATGCATGTTTACCGGCGCTTGTCTTAATACTGTCTGCATTCACCGAGAAATCAATTCCTTGTGAGCGGTAAAAGCGCGCTCTGTCAAACTCGCCCTCATTGGTTGCAGACTTAAACAAGCCTATCTTGCCGCAAGCTTTCATATAATCGCCCAGATGTGCGCTTTTGCTGTCACAGTATACCACGACATCACCACAGGATATTTTTCTGCCAAAAGCCTTGCCGTACTCGGGCTGCACTACGCAGTCCGTCATATAATACCTGTATGAGAAATACTTGTATTCAGTTTTATAAATCTTCCCCCAGACGATGACAGATTTTTCATCTGTCATATACTGCATATAGCTGTCACGGTTTTCATCCACTGAAGCGTATCTGAATTGTGCTGTTGCAAAAACAGCTGACGATATCAGGATAAGCAAAACAACTATGCGCCCGATACCGGAAAAACTGCCCTTAGACGCCACACACTCAGCTATTAAAATCACAAGCAGTACGGCAAAGGTCAAAAAACCAAAGCCTCTGCCATACATACCGGAAACAGTTCCTGCAGTATAGACCAACGCAAATAAAAACATCGGTCTTTTACTAATACTCTTCTCCTCCTAATCCAATCTATTCTATTTTTCAGTTTTTTCCGTGGAATCATCAGAATCCACTATATCTTTATTAAACTCATACATGTTACTTAGCTTGTAATTATAAAGCAGCATGCCGTCATTCTCACCATCAAGCGAGATTTGTACCTTGTCCACAGTATGCAGCGAGGTGAGTGAATTAACTATCGAATACAGCACCACATCCTCTGTTAGGTTATTGTCAATAGTATTTCTGAACGAAGAATCAAAGTTCAGATAGCATATTCTGTCTGCCACAGACACATTGATAAGCTTTGTCGTGCCCGGGAGAGTCGCCTTAAGCTTTGATCCCTTCGGTCCCTCTATAAGCTGCTCAACAACAAGCTTTTCAAGCGCTATGTTTGAGCTGTAATGTATCACTCTTGTCTGTTTCTCAAGCCCTGTACCATCCTTGTCAGCAAAATAAAGCGTGAGTGTCTCCTTCACACTTGTATTAATCTGCTCACCCGGATTCTCAACAAAATCATCAGCACCCATGCTGCCGACAATCTCATCATCCGAGTCCACAAGAGGAATACTGTTTACGGTAAATGTGACATATGAAATACTATCCAACTGTGTGAGCGTGCGTACCACAGACGCTCTCAAAAGCACCTCCTGCGCAGCTGTAAGGTCATAATACTCCTTGCTGAAATCCACAGTACAGTTATAGTTTTTCTCCTCATGGCCTCTGACCACCACCTCATCCGGGATAGCCTTGCGAAGCCTAGAGTCCTCAGGCTTATCCTGCAGTCTTCCAAGAAGCTCATCCACCTGCTTGTCCACATCTGAGTTTTTGCTTCTAAGCACATACGACTCCGGCACACTGCTCGTAACATCCATATTCAGACAAAACACCTCAACCGTATTGTCTGCTTTTTTCTTTGTGCAGCCGCCCATGGAGAGCAGAATTACTGCAGTGAGCACGAATATAATTATTCTTTTCACGTCAAGCCTCCTATACAATATAGTTGAGCGGTATACGCACATCAAAGGTAGTGCCCTCTCCCATCACACTGTGAGCCTTTATAGCTCCCCTATGCATAAGAATAGAGCTTCTTGTAATGGCAAGTCCCAGACCTGTACCGCCAATCTCTCTCGAATGCGACTTGTCCACGCGATAAAATCTCTCATAGATGTGCTCTAAGGACTCCTCCGGTATACCTATACCGTTGTCCTCCACCTTCAGATAGAAATACTGATGGTCCGCATTTAAGGATACATGAACATAGCCACCGGTCTCGTTGTCATTGTACTTGATCGCATTCTCAATGAGGTTTGTAAAAGCAAGCGTCAGCTTCACCTCATCTATCTCTGCAGTTACCGGTCTGAAGCTCTCGAGTACAAGCTCCACCTGCTGCTTGTCAGCAATCGGCTGAAGTCTCTTCATAATCTGCTCGAGCAGGTCATTGATATTAACACTCTCGATATTCAGCGTGGCAGCCGACTTATCCATCTTGACCAGTGATAACAGGTCATTTATTATCTTTGTCTCTCTGTCTATCTCGCTTGTGATATCTCCCATGAACTCCCTGTACATCTCAATCGGAGCCTCATCACCCATGCTGTTGATAGAATCTGCGAGTACCTTCATGGAAGTAAGAGGTGTCTTGAGCTCATGTGACACATTAGATACAAACTCCTGTCTGGACTCATCCATGACCTTCATTCCGCTCATCAGCTCATTAAAATTCCTGCTTATTATAGCAGTCTCCGCATAGTCATCTACATCCAGCTGCTCTTTTCCAAAGCCATCCTTAATGTCTGATATCTCGTCAGAAAGTTTCTTAATCGGAACAAAAAGGTGCAAAAGCACAAGCACACCAAAAAAGAGCACCACCGCACCTGCGATAATGGCAACCGTCACCGCAATCTGTGTCAGATACGACATATTTAGCGATATATTGTCCGTCGACACACTTACAACAAGTGCTCCCTCTATCTTTGAATCCTTGTCGTTTGGATTGCTTATCGGAACAGAAAGCTCGATATAGTGGTTTTTAGAATCATAGTTCGTAATCTCTGAAGCAGAGAAGGTCTTGATAACCTCCTCTGAGACAATAGTATTGCCATCATCTAAATTGTACGTATCCTTAATAATCTTAAAATGCTTATCAACTATGAGCACACGGCCCTCATATATAGTAGTAAGAGTGTCAATCTGAGCATCAATATTGCTCAAGTCACTGCCATCCTTATCAAAGTATTTACTTGTGGATATCTTGTTTGCGAGAATCTTTGCCTGACTAAGCACTTCACTTTCGCGGATTGAAACCGCTCTGGACTCGTAGGTGTTAAGTATGCCGAAACACAGCACCACCTCCGGTACCAGAACGAGAACAAAAATCATGAAAATCAGCCTGGATTTCAGACTCTTATAAAATGCAAAATGTACTTTACTCTTAAACATTTTAGAACCTTTCTGAAAGTATTACTTCTGGTTGTAGTAATATCCCACACCCCACTTGGTATGAACGTACTTCGGCTCGCTTGGATTTGCCTCAATCTTTTCACGAAGACGTCTGACATGCACATCAACCGTACGCACGTCACCCGGGTAATCCTCGCCCCATACAATCTTTAAAAGGCTCTCCCTACTGTATACTTTATTTTCATTTTTGATCAGAATCTCGAGCAGTTCAAACTCTCTTGCAGTCAAATTAATTTCATTATCATTTATGAACAGACGTCTGCTGTCACAGTCGAGCTTGATATCACCCTTTTCAATTACAGATGACTGTACCTGTGGTGCACGTTCCGGTGAAGTGCGCCGCATGATCGCCTTGATTCTGGCCTTTACCTCAAGAATATTAAATGGCTTTGTGATATAGTCATCAGCGCCGTACTCAAGTCCTAAAATTTTGTCCATGTCATCGCCCTTTGCAGTGAGCATGACAATCGGGACATCAGAAAACTCCCTTATTGCCTGACACACCTCAAAGCCATCCATCTTTGGAAGCATGACATCTAAAAGAATCATATCATATGAATTGGCCTTCGCCATATTTAAGGCCTCCTCACCGTCATATGCGCAGTCTACCTCCATGCCATCCTGCAGCAGACTGAAACGTATTCCTTTTACAATTAACTTTTCGTCGTCAACGACCAGCACTTTTTTTGCCATTTATACACTCCTAATTTACTGTTATATCATCTTTTATTTTATTAAACATCGCTTCACCGATGCCGGACACCCTCGTGATATCCTCAATCGAAGAAAACAATCCATTTTTGGCGCGATCTTCAACAATACTCTTTGCCTTGCTCTCACCAATCCCGGAAAGAGCCATTAGCTGCTCGACAGTTGCGGTATTGATATTGAGCTTGCCATCCTTTAGGCCTATATGCTCCTCAGCGCCGCCCTTCATCAGCGAGCCATCTATGCCGGTGGTATATGTGCCCTCAGGTATGTGATCTGACTTAAGCTCCTCTACAGTCGGGAAATACAGCATCTGCCCATCATACAGCTCTGATGCCAGATTCCAAAAGCTCTTGTCAGCTGTATCCAGCATGCCTCCTGCCATATCAACGAGCTCACAGACTCTCGCACCCGGCTTTACTCTGTATACACCGGGATTGGCAACCTGACCACAGATATAGACGCACCACTCAGTAGATTCATCAGTGTCATCTGCTGTGTCTTTTGCCTTCTGCTCCTGTTCTCCATCGGATGAAGCTTTCTTCTCCTTGGAATCAGCAGTCTGTCTGTTTACATCACTTGAAACCACAGCAGTCTGCTCCGTTTCAGAAGCAAAATGAACTGTGGCATCATCCTTTTTACAGCCGCAAAGGCCAAACGCTATTGTTAAAATAAACGCACTTAATAATATTATTTTTTTCATATGGTCTCCTTTGATTAATATCATAATCTCAAAGGAGAAATCGATGTCCTCTCTATTTTACAGACTTTTTGACAGTATTACAAGTGTTGTTTCAAGTTTTTCTATCATTTCGTCAACATCACTCTTTTCGATAACAAGAGGAGGCACAAATCTAAGCACATTGCTGCCTGCCGTAATGACTATAAGGCCTTGATTTAAAGCCTCTGCTGAGACCTTTCCTACAGGAAGACTGCACTCCACGCCCTGCATGAGTCCCATACCCCTTCTGGCTGTGAGACAGTCGAATTTTGCAACAAGCTTATCAAGCTTCTTCTCCAGGTAAGGTGCAACCTCTTTTACATGGCTTACTATATCAAGACGCTTAAACTCATCAAACACTGCACTTACTGCGGCTCCTACGAACGGATTGCCGCCGTATGTGGTGCCATGGTCACCCGGTTCAAGGGATTTATCTGCCACCCTCTGTGTCATGAGAAAAGCACCAACCGGCACACCACAGCCGAGTGCCTTCGCACAGGTCATGATGTCAGGCTTTACATCATAGTTCTGCCATGCGAACATCTCGCCACTTCTGCCCATGCCGCACTGTATCTCGTCAAGGATAAGAAGAATATCCTTTTCATCGCAGAGAGCTCTCACTCCCTCGATAAACTCCTTCTTTGCCGGGTAAATACCGCCTTCACCCTGAATAGTTTCCATAATAATGGCGCAGGTTTTGTCTGTCACCTGAGCCTTAACACTCTCTAAATCATTGAAATCCGCAAACTTAACTCCCGGCATAAGAGGCTCAAAAGGCTCCTGATAATGCGCATTGCCTGTAACAGAAAGCGCTCCGATGCTTCTTCCGTGGAAGGAATGGTTCATGGCAATTATCTCATGTCCGGCATGACCGTCTCTTGTGAAAGCATATTTCTTTGCTGCCTTGATAGCTCCCTCTATGGCCTCTGTACCGCTGTTGGTAAAGAAAATACGGTCCATTTTGCTTGCATTAAGCACCTTGTCTGCCGCCTCGATGACAGGCGCATTATAATAGAGGTTTGATGTATGTAAAAGCTTATCAACCTGTGCCTTTAATGCCTCCTTGTGGTGCTCATTGCTGTATCCAAGTGCACATACGGCTATTCCTGCAGCGAAGTCCAGATATGCATTACCGTCTGTATCATAAAGATGTACTCCCTCTCCGTGATCAAGCACAAGCGAAAATCTGTTGTAGGTGTGAAGAAGCTCCTTTTCTGCCTCATCAATGTATGACTGTTTATCCATATTATTGCTCATTGTTAAATTTCTCCTCCGAATCTCCAAGAATAGCTGTTCCGATTCCTCTGTTTGTGAATATCTCAAGCAGTAAGCAGTGCGCGATACGTCCATCAAGAATATGCACTCTTGAAACTCCGTTATCGATAGCATCTATGCAGTTGTTGAGCTTAGGAAGCATGCCTCCGCCGATAAAACCATCACCTATAAGCTTCTTTGCATCTGAGACTGTAAGCTCTGAAATAAGAGTATTCTTATCTGAAGGATCCCTGTATACACCCTCGATATCTGTGAGGAATGCAAGCTTTTCGGCTGATACAGCTCTTGCGATAGCACATGCTGCATCATCTGCATTGATATTGTATGTATTGTATTCGTCATCAAGACCGATTGGACACACAATTGGAAGAAAATCCTTCTCGAGCAGGTCATAAAGAATTTTTGGATTGACATCAGTAATTTCACCTACAAAGCCTATATCCTCTCCGTTTGAATACTTTTTCTTAACCTTTAAGAGGCCACCGTCCTTGCCACTCACTCCGACAGCCTGCACACCAAGCTCCTCAACAAGTGTAACGAGAGATTTGTTTACCTTATTCAGTACCATCTCGGCAATCTCCATTGTATCGGCATCAGTCTTTCTGAGTCCGTTTACAAATACAGGCTCCATACCGACCTTTCCTACCCATTTGCTGATTTCCTTGCCTCCACCGTGTACGATGATAGGCTTGAAGCCGACCAGCTTGAGAAGTGTGACATCCTGGATTACCTGCTTTTTAAGCTGTTCGTCAACCATTGCAGATCCGCCGTACTTTACAACGATAATCTTTCTGTTAAATCTCTGTATATACGGAAGCGCCTCAATGAGCACCTGTGCCTTTTCCATTACCTGTTCCATGTTCTTATCTGCCATTGTACTGCTCCTTATTTGTTAAATCTTGTTATATTTTCTTCGTTAAGTGTGAAATCATAGTAGTTTAGGTCTTCTCTGAATGTCCATCCCTCTTCCTTCCAGAAGTGGTTTCCCAGCTCATTCACCTTGAAGGCTATGATTGACACCTTGTTGATATGCTCTGCCTGAAGTGCTCTCATGCAGGCAACCACCATATTCTTACCGATGCCGCACTTCCTGTAATGCTCATCCACGCATACATGATACAGGCAGCCTCTTCTGCCATCGTGTCCGCAGAGTATCGCACCGACTATCTTTCCATCTTCTACCGCTACAACACTCGTAGTCGGATTTCTCTTAAGAAATCTAAGGACTCCCTCTCTTGAGTCGTCAATAGAACGGATTCCAAAACCGTGGATGGTCTGCCAGAGGCTGTACACCTCGTCATAGTCATCTATCGTCATAACCCTTATTTCATATTTATTCTCATTACTCATTTTATTAAATCATCCTTATATTTTTATATAACTATCAGCATTATAATGCATCTTTCTGATAATTACTTTCCTATTATTAATTATTACGGGAACATAGGAACCATATTGAGTCCCTCTGCCTCATCGAAGCCAAATAACAGATTCATATTCTGAACCGCCTGTCCTGCAGCACCCTTTACCAGATTGTCAAGAGCTCCCATCATAATAATTCTGCCGGTTCTCTCATCAATCACAAAGTTTACATCCACATAGTTGCTGCCCTCAACCCACTTTGTCTCAGGGCAGACACCTTTTTTGAGCACTCTGACAAACTTCTCATTTGCATAATACTTATCGTAAACTGCCTTAATCTCATCATAAGTAGGAAGTGTTCCATCAGGCTTTTTCTTAAGTGTCGCATACTCTGTAGCGAGGATTCCTCTGTTCATCGGAACAAGATGTGGAGTAAAGTTGATAAGGATTTCTTTTCCTGCCGCATATCCAAGCTGTTCCTCTATCTCAGGGGTATGTCTGTGTGAGGCAACGCCATATGCCTTCATACTCTCATTTACTTCACAAAACAGATTAGGTGTCTTTGCACCACGTCCTGCGCCAGATGTGCCTGACTTTGCATCGACGATAAGTGTATCTGTATCAATAAGACCCTCCTTCACAAGCGGATAAGCTGTAAGGATGGAGCATGTGGTATAGCAGCCCGGATTTGCAACAAGCCTTGTCTCCTTTGTGACCTTGTCCCTGTTTATCTCACATAGACCATATACAGCCTCATCAATAAACTGCGGCGACTTGTGCTCAATCTTGTACCATTTCTCATATGTGGCTACATCCTTGATACGGAAGTCCGCTGACAGATCGACAATCTTTACCTTACTTAATATATCCTCAGTGAGCACGCCTGCCAAAAAGCCCTGTGGGGTCGCAGTGAAAATCACATCAACAGACTCTGCAAGCTCCTCCATATTGTCATCCATGCACTTTGCATCAACTATCTGAAACATATTTCCATAGATATCGGCATAATTCTCATCCACATAGCTTCGTGAGCCATACCATGCAATCTCTACCTCTTTATGATTCATCAAAATTCTCACGAGCTCTGCTCCGGCATATCCGGTGGCTCCAATAATACCAGCCTTTATCATAGTATTTCCTCTTTTCATATTGTATTTCTGCATAACCATATAAAATGGGTCTGACGCATCATACATAATAATATAGTACAGTAATTTCAATCCGTAAAGAGAAAAAATATACAAAATTATGTATAATTATACATGAATAATGTATATTTTTTCACTTGCAATATGTAAAGAACTGGTATATATTTATTCTAAAGTAATTATTCAAAGCTTTTAGACACAAAAGCAGTTAATGGTTACCATCATAAAGAATAAACGAAAAGAGGACACGCACTTATGAAAGACAAAGTTGTATTAGCTTATTCAGGCGGACTTGATACTACTGCTATCATTCCATGGCTTAAAGAGACTTATGACTATGACGTAATCTGCTGCTGCATCAACTGCGGACAGGGAGAGGAGCTTGACGGACTCGATGAGAGAGCTAAATTATCCGGAGCTTCAAAGCTTTACATAGAGGATATCTGTGATGAGTTCAGTGAGGACTACATCGTACCTTGTGTACAGGCAGGCGCAGTTTATGAGCACAAATACCTCCTTGGAACAGCAATGGCAAGACCGGGCATCGCAAAGAAGCTTGTTGAGATCGCAAGAAAAGAAGGCGCTGTAGCCATCTGCCACGGTGCAACTGGTAAAGGAAACGACCAGATCCGTTTCGAGCTCGGTATCAAAGCACTTGCTCCTGATATCAAGGTAATCGCTCCATGGCGTCAGGACAACTGGAAAATGGATTCACGTGAGGCTGAGATCGAGTACTGTAAGGCACACGGAATCGACCTTCCGTTCGGCACAGATTCAAGCTACAGCCGTGACCGTAACCTCTGGCACATCAGCCACGAGGGACTTGAGCTTGAGGATCCTTCACAGGAGCCAAACTATGACCATCTGCTCGTATTAAGCGTCACACCTGAGCATGCTCCTGACGAGGGTGAGTATGTTACAATGACATTTGAGAAGGGCGTTCCTACATCTGTAAACGGCAAAAAGATGAAGGTAGCAGACATCATCAGAGAGCTCAACCGTCTCGGTGGCAAGCACGGCATCGGCATCATCGATATCGTTGAGAACCGTGTAGTAGGTATGAAATCACGTGGTGTATATGAGACTCCCGGTGGAACAATCCTCATGGAGGCACATGACCAGCTCGAGGAGCTCTGCCTTGACCGTGCCACAATGGAGGTCAAGAAAGAAATGGGCAACAAGCTCGCTCAGGTAGTATACGAAGGAAAATGGTTCACACCACTTCGTGAAGCAATCCAGGCTTTCGTAGAGTCAACACAGGAATATGTAACCGGAGAAGTTAAATTCAAATTATATAAAGGCAATATCATCAAGGCCGGCACTACTTCACCATATTCACTCTACAGTGAGTCTCTTGCAAGCTTTACCACAGGAGATTTATATGACCATCATGATGCAGACGGCTTCATCACACTGTTTGGTCTGCCACTCAAGGTTCGCGCAATGAAGCTTCTTGAGCTTGAGAACAAGAAAAACAATTAATTGTTACAACAAATAAAAAAGAGATGTGAAATAACAACAATTATTTCACATCTCTTATTTTTTTAATAATATCATTCTTTAAATCAAGCGCCTTATCCTTAATGTGTCTCGAAGCACTTTTCGATACAAGCACCCTGGCAACAAGCTTTGAAGCTACATCCAGATGCCCAAGCTTATGATTCATCTGAGCTAAAAGTAAATCAACAGTATCCTGATTCATACCACATATCGGGAAATGCTCTGTCGCAACCGCTCTGGTCATGCCATCAAGAGCCTGCTCATAATAATATTTTTCTGACTTTTGTGCACTTGCAACCTCTTCACTGTCCGTTGACCTGCAATCGGATGCAAGCTGCTCCAATAAGCCACGATAAAGCCATGACAGCTTAAGGCAAATATATGCCTTTTCGCTGTACGGTGCTCTTTTAACAATTGCCGAAAAAAGTGCAAGCTTATATCTGTCTATTGCCTCATCATACGAATATAACAAAGGCACAGACTTGCTGCGGGGCTTAAATTTGGCAGCAACCTGCTCCTTAAGCAGCCTTATCTGTGTACTCGATACATGTACAAAGTCGCCATTCATCGCACTATAACCACAATGCGGACACGATGTGACACCATACTTTATTGTATCAATTCCCTTGTATACCGGTCTGAAATCATCATCAGAGCCAGCGAACCTGATCTTTGATGTCCGTACCGTAAGTGTTTGAAAGCTCTCATCACACACCGGACATGTTATATTCTTTGCAAAAACAAAATCCGTTTCATCCTCTGTCTGAACAGCAGCTGCCACCGGAGCATCCCCGGTGGCAGCTGCTTTATCCTCATCATACAGGTCATTTATGTCTTCAGAATTTAAACCGAATTTGTCAAGACCTGACATTAAATCCATATTTTACCTCTATTCTTCTCTTCTGTTTATTATAAGTCAAAAACTATTTAGCTGTCGGAAGCTTGAATGAGCTCTTTAATGAGACGATTCTGTTAAATACAGGCTGTCCATCCTTTGAGTCCTTGCAATCCGCGCAGAAGAAACCATTTCTGACAAACTGGAAGCTGTCATAAGCCTTGGCATTCATAAGCTCCGGCTCCACTACACAGTTATCGAGCACTGTGAGTGAATTTGGATTAAGATTTAAGCTTCCGTCCTCATTGTACACTCCAAGCTCCTCATTTACGATATTCTCGTAAAGACGTACAGTTACCTGCTTTCCATACTCGGCTGAAACCCAGTGGATAGTTCCCTTGACCTTTCTGCCATCAGGACTGTTGCCACCCTTTGAAGCCGGGTCATATGTACAGTGAATCTCTGTAACATTGCCGTTTTCGTCCTTCACACAGCTATTGCACTTCACAAAATAAGCGTTCATGAAACGCACCTCATTGCCCGGGAACATACGGAAATACTTCTTCGGTGGCTCCTCCATGAAGTCCTCTCTCTCTACATAAAGCTCTCTGGTGAAAGGAACCTTTCTCTTTCCAAGCTCAGGATTCTCCACGTTATTATCCACCTCAAGGTACTCAACCTGTCCCTCCGGGTAATTGTCGATAACCACCTTGACCGGATCAAGCACAGCCATCATACGTGGGCGCTTAGCCTTTAAATCCTCACGGATACAGTACTCAAGCATAGCGTAATCAACAGAGCTGTTTGCCTTTGATATACCGCACAGATCAACAAAATTCTGGATAGACTCAGATGTGAAGCCCCTGCGTCTGAGTGCAGCTATCGAAACAAGCCTTGGGTCATCCCAGCCATCAACGATGCCATCCTCCACAAGACGCTTGATATATCTCTTTCCTGTAACAACATTGGTCAGATAGAGCTTTGCAAACTCAATCTGCTTTGGCGACTCCTCAGGAGAATTCTTAAATCCACATTCAATAACCACCCAATCATACAATGGTCTGTGGTCTTCAAACTCAAGAGTACATATAGAATGTGTGATGCCCTCAATAGCATCCTCTATAGGATGAGCAAAATCATACATAGGATATACACACCATTTATCACCTGTATTGTGGTGTGTCATATGAGCCACACGGTAAAGAATCGGATCTCTCATGTTGATATTTGAAGAGCTCATGTCAATTCTCGCACGAAGCACCTTTGTGCCATCCTCAAACTCACCGTTTTTCATGCGCTCAAAAAGGTCTAAGTTTTCCTCAACACTTCTCTTTGAGTACGGATCCTCCTTGCCGGCCTCTGTGAGTGTACCTCTATACTCTCTTATCTCATCAGGTGTCAGATCAGATACATATGCCTTTTTCTTCTTTATCAGTCCTACTGCACACTCATACATCTTGTCGAAGTAATTGGATGCAAAAAACTTCCTGTCCGCCCAGTCAGCACCAAGCCACTTAACATCGGCCTCGATAGACTCTACAAACTCCAGACGCTCCTTGGTAGGATTTGTATCATCAAACCTGAGATTGAACTGTCCGTCATACTTCTTTGCCAGTCCATAGTTTAAAAGAATAGACTTCGCATGGCCGATATGTAAATAACCGTTTGGCTCCGGTGGAAATCTGGTCTTTACTGTCTTGCAATGACCCTCTGCCAAGTCCTTCTCAATAATCTGTTCAATAAAATTTTTCGAAACTGTTGCCTCGTTCTCCATAAATGTTCCTCCGAAAATAATACTGTGTCCATTATAAATTCATCAGTTTACTTTGTCAATGAATTAGAAAAAGTAGTACATGTATATTATACGTGCGTATGTGTAAACAGATGATCCTGACAGTATTCCTTGTTGCCGGTGCACTTCGAGCAGTATCTAAATGTTAATTCAGGATTTGACAATTCCGTTCTGCCACATATATAGCACTTGTGGCGTGAGATGCCACTGCCCGGGCGAGGTTCAGAAAATTGAGCCTTAAACTGAGCCTTTCTCCTCTTCTGGTGCATATTCTGCCTGAATGAGAGCCTGTGCTTGCAGCCATAAATGAATACCAGCAGATTTATAAGTGCAAGAACGATTTCTGAGCCGTATGCCAATCCAATCTGCCATCCAAAGCTCATATAGGTATACACATCATATGCAAACATCACGAAGTAAACAAGCACCATCCACTTCATCTTTATAGGAAGCACAAAGTAAAGCCTCACCTCTGCCTCCGGCATCAAAAGGCCAAGCATCAGATACATAGCTATAAGTATATAGTACATAGTCAGATTGATGGATACATGTGTCACTGCAAATACAAGCATTCCTACTATATCATACAGCAAAAAGCCCCCGAAAAAGTACACATTCATCCTAAAAGAGCCAAGATATGACTCCATGCTGTCTCCAAGCGTCCACAGACAGAATATAAATAAAAGCTGTAAAAATGATATGCTGCCGCTCGGCACAAAAATCCAGCTTATAAGGCGCCATACCTGTCCGTGCAAAATAGCAGAGGCTGAAAACTGCAGATAATAAAGGACAACATCTCCCTTTGTCAAAAGCAGCACACTGCCTATCAGATTCGCAGCGATAAATATTCTAGTGATATTCGGAATCGCTTTACTTCCATATTTTTGTTCTAGTTTGTTAAGCCAGTTCATACATTTTAGCAGACATGGTTTTGATGCAATAAAAAACCACGCGTCTGCATCCTCCTGTCATATTATTGCTGCCTTTTACACTATAGTGCAAAGGGCAGCGGTTATTACAAAATTTATTATGATAGTTAAATCATACTTTGTCAACGAGACAGCGAATTATTCACAAATTCTTTATAATTATAGTCATTGTAATTTGTCGATATCTGTCGTATAATAATCTCTGTTTTGATAATAATAGAACAATTATATATTTTAATAAGAAGAAAGATATATAAAACATATAAGTAATACATTATGGAGGAACCACTATGGAAAATAACAGCTTACATAAGTTTGGCATTGATATCGGCTCAACAACGGTCAAGATTGCACTTCTTGACGCCGATGACAATATCCTCTTTTCCGATTATGAGCGTCATTTTGCAAATATCCAGGAGACACTTGAGTCCCTTATCAGAAAGGCCTACGACAAGACAGGTGACCTTTCAGTTTGTCCTATGATAACAGGCTCCGGCGGACTCACTCTTGCAAAGCACCTTGAGGTGCCATTCGTACAGGAGGTTATAGCTGTATCTACCGCACTCACACACTATGCTCCACAGACCGATGTGGCAATAGAGCTAGGTGGCGAGGATGCCAAAATCATATACTTCGAGGGCGGCAACGTGGAACAGCGTATGAACGGCATATGTGCCGGCGGTACAGGCTCATTTATCGACCAGATGGCTTCTCTCATCCAGACAGACGCTACAGGACTAAATGAATACGCAAAAAGCTACAAGGCCATCTACCCTATAGCAGCCCGCTGTGGAGTATTTGCCAAAACAGATATCCAGCCTCTCATCAATGAGGGAGCCACACGCGAGGATTTATCCGCTTCAATCTTTCAGGCCGTGGTAAACCAGACCATCAGTGGTCTCGCCTGCGGTAAGCCAATCAAGGGACATGTTGCTTTCCTTGGCGGTCCTCTGCACTTTTTGTCAGAACTTAAATCAGCATTTATCAGAACCTTAAATCTCGATGACGAGCACACTATCGTTCCTGAGAATTCTCATCTGTTTGCAGCAATAGGCTCTGCATTAAACTATAAAGACAACTCTGTCACCACACTCTCATCCTTAATCGACCGCCTCTCAAACGGCATAAAGATGGAATTTGAGGTGGCACGTATGGAGCCTCTTTTTAAGGATCAGGCTGATTACGATGAATTTACAACGCGTCACGGTAACAATCACGTAAAGACCGGTGACCTTTCTACATACAAGGGCAACTGCTATCTCGGAATAGATGCAGGCTCAACCACCACCAAAATCGCTCTCGTAAGCGAGGACGGAGACCTTTTATACTCATTCTACAGCAACAACAACGGAAGCCCTCTCGCGACAGCTATCCGCTCCATCCAGGAGATTTACTCAAAGCTTCCTGAGGATGCACACATCGTACACTCCTGCTCTACAGGCTACGGAGAGGCTTTATTAAAGGCAGCTTTAAAATTGGATGATGGCGAAGTTGAGACTGTAGCCCACTACTACGCAGCAGCATTCTTCGACCCAAAGGTAGACTGTATCCTCGATATCGGAGGACAGGACATGAAGTGCATCAAGATAAAGAACCAGACAGTCGACTCAGTACAGCTCAACGAGGCCTGCTCTTCAGGCTGCGGCTCATTTATTGAGACCTTCGCAAAGTCTTTAAACTATTCTGTTCAGGATTTTGCAAAGGAAGCCCTTTTTGCAAAGAACCCTATCGACCTCGGAACCAGATGTACGGTTTTCATGAACTCAAAGGTAAAGCAGGCCCAGAAGGAGGGCGCATCTGTCGCAGATATATCAGCAGGACTTGCCTACTCAGTAATAAAGAATGCACTTTTCAAGGTTATCAAGCTGTCTGATGCAAGCGACCTCGGTGAAAATATCGTAGTCCAGGGCGGTACATTCTACAATGATGCCGTTCTTAGAAGCTTTGAAAAAATAGCAGGTGTACATGCCACAAGGCCTGATATCGCAGGTATCATGGGTGCCTTTGGTGCCGCACTCATCGCACGTGAGCGCCATGAGGCTGATTACAAGACAACAATGCTCACCATCGACCAGATAAACGAGCTCACCTACACCACAAAGCTCGCACGCTGTCAGGGCTGTACAAACCACTGTCTTCTGACTATAAACAAATTCTCCGACAACAGACAGTACATCACCGGAAACCGCTGTGAAAAGGGTCTGGGCAAGGAGAAGAACAAGGATAACATCCCAAATCTTTTTGAATACAAGAACAAGCGTATATTTGACTATGAGCCACTTGACCCAAAGGATGCTCCACACGGTACAGTCGGCATCCCAAGAGCCTTGAATATGTACGAGAACTATCCGTTCTGGGCTACATTTTTCAAACGTCTCGGCTTTTCTGTAGTGCTGTCACCACAGTCTACCAGAAAGATTTATGAGATGGGTATCGACTCAATCCCAAGTGAGTCAGAGTGCTACCCTGCAAAGCTCACACATGGTCATATAAGCTGGCTCATAAAACAAAATGTAGATTTTATTTTCTACCCGGCAGTGCCATATGAGCGCAAGGAGTTTCCTGATGCTAACAATCACTACAACTGCCCTATTGTCACATCATACTCTGAGAATATCAAAAACAACGTGGACGAGATTACCTCAGGCGAGGTTAAATTCATAAATCCGTTTATGTCATTTGAGAGTGAGGAAACTATCTCACAGCAGCTCGTAGCCACCTTCTCAAAAGGCGATTTCAATCTGCCTGAGTCACAGATTCGTGATGCGGTAGCCGCAGGCTGGAAGGAGCTTGCCATGACAAGGCTTGAGATACAGCGAAAGGGCGAGGAAGTGCTCGACTACATGGAAGACACCGGCCGTCGCGGAATCGTGCTCGCAGGCCGTCCGTACCATGTGGACCCTGAGATCAACCACGGTATCCCTGAGCTCATCACAAGCTATGGCATCTGTGTGCTGACAGAGGACTCAGTATCCCATCTGGGCGAGCTTGAGAGACCTCTCATCGTAATGGATCAGTGGATGTACCACACCAGACTGTACTCAGCAGCCAACTTTGTAAAGACCCGTGATGACCTTGACTTAATCCAGCTTAACTCGTTTGGCTGTGGTCTCGATGCGGTCACAACCGACTGTGTAAACGATATCCTGACAGGCTCAGGCAAGATATATACCTGCCTGAAGATCGACGAGGTAAACAACTTGGGGGCAGCAAGAATCCGTATCCGTTCACTCCTTGCCGCCATAAGAGTCAAGGATGCCAAGCATGAAAAGCGTGAATTAAAGCCATCTAACTACGAGCGTGTAGTATTCACCGAGCAGATGAAAAAGGACAACTACACCATCATCTGTCCTCAGATGTCGCCTATACACTTTGACCTCCTCGTGCCCGCCTTTAAGGCAGCCGGCTACAATATGGTCATACCGGATATACCTGCAAGGGAATGTGTGGACGTGGGACTTAAGTTCGTAAACAATGATGCCTGCTACCCTTCACTCATTGTCGTGGGACAGATTATGGCAGCCGTCAAATCGGGCAACTATGATATGACACACACCGCCATCCTCATCTCACAGACAGGTGGCGGATGCCGTGCAACAAACTACATCGGCTTTATCCGAAGAGCCCTCGAAAAGGCAGGATATCCTGATGTACCTGTTATCTCAATCAACATGGTTGGTCTCGAGAAAAATCCGGGCTTTAAGTTTACTCCAAGCCTCATCCAGCACGGACTGTATGCGCTTGAGTTTGGTGATATCTTTATGCGCTGTCTCTACAGGGTACGTCCTTACGAGAAAGAGCCGGGAAGTGCCAATGCACTCCATGAAAAGTGGAAAAAGAGAGTCATCGAATTTGTCGGCAACACAAAGATGCTCTCTCACAAGAAATATAAGAAAATGTGCCGCGAAATCATCAGGGATTTCGACAATCTGCCTATGACAGATGAAGTTAAGCCGCGTGTCGGCGTGGTCGGTGAGATTCTCGTCAAGTTCCTGCCTGCAGCAAACAACTATGTGGTTGACCTGCTCGAGGCAGAGGGAGCCGAAGCTGTAGTACCTGATCTGACTGATTTCTTACTCTACTGCTGTTACAATACGAATTTCAAGGCTGACTATCTCGGAGCTTCAAAGAAAGCGAAGTTTATGAACAACCGACTTATCGCCTTCTTCGAGTGGCTCAGAAAAGATGCAAGGGATGAGCTGGCTAAGAGCAAGCATTTTGAGCCAACCGCTCACGTACAGGATCTCGCAAAGTATGCTTCTCCTATCGTCTCGTGCGGTAATCAGACCGGTGAGGGCTGGTTCCTGACCGGTGAGATGCTTGAGCTCATCAATGAGGGCGTCACAAACATCATCTGTGCACAGCCATTTGCCTGCTTACCGAACCATATTGTGGGTAAGGGAGTTATAAAGAGAATCAGACATGATCATCCGGATGCCAATATCGTGGCTATTGATTATGATCCGGGTGCTTCCGAGGTGAATCAGCTGAATCGTATTAAGCTGATGCTTTCTACGGCACAGAAAAAACTTAAGAAATAAAAAGAAAGCCCATGCAGCCATGCATGGGCGTTGTTGACTTTCGTATGCAATTTAAGTCTGCTTCAGATTAAAGTTTTAATTAAGCTTAGATTTAATTTCTTCCATCCTAGCATCATCCAGCCTATAAAATCTCTTAAATACAAATATGCCCACGATGAGCAGAATAACAGACGGAATCGTCATCCACATACGAAGAGCATCAAGTGTATCCTGTGTCTGTACCGTAGCCGAGGTATCCAGGTGAATCCAGTCGACTATCAGCCCTGCCAGAAATACTGCTACACCTGATGCGAGCTTTACCGTAAATGTCTGCATTGAGAAAATGACCGACTCCTCTCTCGTACCGTTCATCACCTCACCATAATCAACAGAATCTGAAAGAAATATGGTCATGATAACATTGAGCATACCATAGCCCAGATAAATCAAAATACCCGGCAGGCAGAGTATGTACCAGCTCTGCGGCGTGTAGAGCTTTGCAAACGCCATAATAAGTATCACCGCAAAGCCCGCTATCTGAATAATAAATCCTGATATAAAAAGACAGCTTTTACTGAATCTCTTGCGAAGCAGCGGTATAACCATCATGACAAGCACCTGTGCTGCAAAAGCAACTGCTGCAAAAATGGAATATGCCCCCTCGTTTCCCACATCAAAGCGGAAGAAATAAAGCACGAGATTGCCACAGATATTGATTGATGTATACACGAGAATGATTGAGACCACAACAGTCATAGCCTGGTCATTCTTAAATAAGGCTTTAAACATATCAGATATCTTTCCGGGCTTCTCATTACCGGCGACCGGCCTTTCAGGCACACATGCTACACACACAAGCTCAGAAATCACAAATACTACCGCTATAATAAGCGCCCACCACTTAAATCCGATCCTGTAATCAGCCATAGAGCTACCAGCACCAAGAATCGGCACCACTGTCATCGTGAGCACCGTAGGAATAGCATCTCCAATGCCAGAACATGTCCTTGCAAGCGATGTAAGCTGCTCCCTGTCGCTGCCCGGCTCAGTGATTGCAGGAATCATAGACCAAAACGGAATATCCATAAGCGTATATGTGATGCCCCATGCAAAGTAAAACACCGTAAGCCATACTCTCTGAGCTGAATCACCCATAGACTCAGGTGTGGCATACAAAGCATATATGGTCACGGCATTGAGCACTGTGCCGGCAAAAATCCAAGGCTTAAATCTCCCCCACCTGGTACGCGTCTTTGCTACGATAATCCCCATCACCGGGTCATTGAACGCATCAAAAATCCTCGCCGCCATCATCACCGTACCGATAAACACACTGCTCATCCCAAGCACTACATTGTAGTAATAGAGCAAATACGATGCAATAAGCATATACACAATATCTTTTCCGAATGCGCCAAATCCAAATGCGCACTTTTGTCCAGTTTTAAGCTTCATAGTAATACCTCCGAAAAAATCCGCTATACTTTGAGCGGGGTTGTTGCTTATAGTTTTTCAACTACGACTTTACAACGCTTTTTGCAGAATGCAACTCCATACGCAAGAATATCATTCCGTCCGTCCTCACGTAGTTCTGTGTCGTATCTGCGATCTTTGATTTGTTCCACTGCTCTTTCACAGGCCTTATCAAGCTCGTTCATGGAACGTGCATACTTCAATTCTATTATGATACCAACATCAGGATTCTTAGGTTTAATCAGAATATCTGCAAATCCATCACCAGAATCCTTGTTCGATTTAACCGCCCATCCGGAATAGTTTTTCAAAATACCGATTAAGATGCCATGGTAGAAGTTTTCCTTTTCTTCATTTCTGGCTTTCGTATCCAAAATGCTAATCGTTTCGCCAAGGAACATTGTCAGTTCCAGCTGAATATCATCGGTCTTTCCTTCAAGAAATCCAGCGATGATTTTCTTTGTTGAGAAGCTATCTTTTTTCACAACTCCATTAAACCATTCATTGATTTGAGAAACGAAAACCTCTCGAACTTCCTTGTTAGGAATAACCAGACTATACACATCGTTCTCGTTCTTTCCATGCCTTGTAAGATAGCCAGTTGTAAAAAGTACGCTCCATACGTTGTCTATGTTGTTGTCAATCTCATCATAAGTCAAATCCAGCCGAATTTTCTTTTCAACTGCCTCCCCAGCAATCAACTGCTCGATTTCATCTTTTGTGGTTGTATCAGCCTTGTCAATAAAGCGTTTAACCAAGTCATTTCCGCTACTGTTAATCCAATATGATTTTGGACGTGCGTCCGGGTCAGTCAGCCAATCTGAAACATAGTTTATTACATCCCACGGGCAGTAAATGTCCACATTCCCAAAATGATAACCGTCATACCACTCTTTAACTTCCGAAAAATGCTCTTGCATATTGTAGTCAGCTAAGAGTTTTTCTACTTCTTCTTTTGTGAAACCAAATTCTTCTTCATACTGAACATCATCAGCAGCATAAACCTTGAAATTATTTAAACCGGTAAATATACTTTCTTTGGAAACCCGAAGGCATCCTGTCAACACAGCAAACTGCAAAAAATCATTTGTCTTTAATGCCTCTCCAAACACGCCCCGGATTAGAGATACCATCTCTTTATAATAGCCGTGCTGAAATGCTTTGTCGAGCGGCACATCATACTCGTCAATCAGAACAATTACTTTCTGATTATAATGTTTATATAATAGCTCTGATATTTTCTTTAGTGAAAATTTAAGCTTTGCCGCAAGTGCAGTTTCTCGCCCCTCTTGAAACGAAATCAAATCACGATACAATTTCTTTTCATCGTCATCTAATCTATCACTATTCTGCAAATACTTAAAACGTCTAGCCTCACTGGCAATCAGCTCACACAAGGAGTACTGTGCCTCCTCAAATGTGAGCCCGTCCACGCTTTTTAAAGACAAGCAAACAACCGGGTACTTTCCCATATATTCCCCGCAAAGTTCTCTATTCTGTGAGATATAAAGACCATCAAACAATGTTGCATCTGTTCCAATTTCAAAAAAGCTCTTAAGCATACTTATGTTTAAGGTTTTCCCGAATCGGCGAGGTCTTGTAAACAGATTCACTTTACTCCAATTTTCAAGAAGCTGCTCTATCAGTTTCGTTTTGTCTACATAATAGCATTCTAACTTCCGAATTTCTTGAAAACTTTCAAACCCAACCGGAAGTTTTTTCAATCCCAGCATACTTTAAACGCTCCTTTCCGAAGCTGTACTTCTGGAGTAATGTGCAAAAGAACTGGTTCTTCACCATCCACCCTAGTATATTTTGATTTTACCATTTAGCAGGTCATATAGCAATACTCTACCGTCAATGGTTGCCCAAAACCATTATTCTGTACCAGCAAGGCTGAAATCAAATCGTTTACTTGTAAAGCTCCTCCAATTATTATACTCGCAGTTACTAACTCGTAAGTTACTTTCTTACGAGTGTAATAACTCGGAGAATACTCAAAGTCAAGCGAACCTTGTCAGATAATTCCAGTATACTATATCTTCTGTCCTATTCCAAACGCTTCAATATCTCATCATATTGGGTATACATCTTCTGCACCTCATTCTCCAGTGTATAGTAGTGCATGATATATGGCACCAACAGTACAAAGAATAACAGTGTGAGTACCAGAAGCATCGGGTTACTTATCATGATGGATGCTATTATTGACATCATGGTGAGTATAGCAAAGGTTACTGTCACTATGAGATGGACGAGGCGCTCATGCTGAAAGAAGGCTATTTGTGTCAGGTGTTCCTGCAGTATTTTCTTCCACTCTTCTTTTGATATCTTATCAGGATTGGCAAGCAGATTGTCAATCTTAAGTCTATAATTAATTATTCGTTTTTTCATTTTATTTTCCACCTTTCCTAATACGTACTTTTTTATTTTAATACAATGATAATTGAATCTAAAAATCCGCTATACCAACCTCTGGCATAACGGATTAAAAAATAAAATGCAATTAAAGATATCACCTGTTATGTGATTATAACTGGTTCAAGACATTTGATGTTTTCAGATAAACACCAGCAATAGCATTGATAACTGCAAGTACGATGGTAATAATTGACATAACAATACCAGCGGTTGCCATGCCCTTTCCACCATTTTTCCTACCTACGATACCGAGGATAAGTCCTACAATACCAATAGGTCCGCCAAGGATTGGAATACACCAGAATACCAGACCGATAATACCAAGCACCATAGATGCAATTGACATTCCCTTCTTTTCCTCCATCGGCGGCATAGGAGGTATATTTGGATTGCCCTGCTGATTCGCCTGATCATACATATTGAAGTTGTCGCTCATAACTATTCTCCTACCTTTCTTTTGTTTAAATGATATAATAACTGTCACTGTAATTTGTAACCATGGAGTATCGTAACATACTTTGACTATGAAATCAATATATTTTTCATTACCGGATGCAACATCCCAGATAGTTACTGTTCACACCTAACAGTGTGACCAGCAACGATTACAGCCAATTTAAAATTTCTCTCCAACCACCCTACACCGCTTCCTGCAAAAAGCAATGCCATAGGCTAAAATATCACACCGGTCCTCATCCCGCAGAGCCTCATCATAGCGCTTATTCTTAATCTGTGCCTATCTCAAAGAAGCTTTTTAGCATGCTCATATTGAGAGTCTTTCCAAAACGGCGAGGGCGGGTAAAAAGAGTCACCTTTCCCCAGCCCTGTAAGAGCTGCTCAATAAGCCTTGTCTTGTCAATATAATAGAAACCCAGTTTACGAATTTCCTCAAAATTTTCAATTCCAACCGGTAACTTCAACGTATTTGCCATAAAAGCCTCCAAAAAATAATCCGCTATACTTAATACTAGTATAGCGGAATGCCATGTAAAATACAATTCAAATCATTGCATTGTCTGCACAATTTATTCAACGGAATAGCCTACAATATGCCTCAACTACGTTTCTTTCCAAACGATTCTGTTTATATGAGAGACGAATATTATTTGCGACATGAACTACCGCACCAACGATTTCACTATCCAGCATTTTCGCAGCTTGTAATAATCTGCGAATTTTTTATTATATTCATTCTGATTAGGCATTAGCAAAATATCATGAAAAAAGAGAGCGGGCCGGCGAATGGGAAGTTCGCCGGCCCAGATTTACACTAGGAGCAAAGTTTATACTTTGCGGAGATAAAATATATTTTTCGTGGCCATTCCAGTTGTCGCGGCCACGCTATAGTCTGATTTGCTTATACAGCTGCCAGCTTCTTTCCAAGCTCCTCGCAGGCTGTCTTTGCATCATCGTCCGGTGCATCCTGACAGATAACACCCTCACCGCCTACTACTGTAGCTCCGGCTGCTGTCATTCGCTCTACCCAGTCGCGCATCCACTCGCCATCGCCCCATCCGTATGAACCAAACAGACCGATTGTCTTGCCTGCCACGCAGCCCTCAAGCTCTGTGACAAACGGCTCCATCTCGCCCTCCTCGAGCACCTCTGCACCCATTGCAGGGCATCCGAGCGCGAATGCTGTCTCTGATTTAAGCTCATCTATTGAAGCACTGCTTACGAATACGATTTCTGCTTCCTTTCCGGCATCTGCGATGCCCTTTGCAACTGCCTCTGCCATTGCTGCTGTATTGCCTGACTGTGACCAATAAACTACACTGATTTTGCTCATTTTAAATCCTCCTATACCGCAATCTGCTGCGGTTCTTCTTTATATATTTCCAGTATCAGCCTCATATCTATATCCTCGGCCAATAGCTGTATGACACTTTCCTTCGCCTTTTCAAAATCCTCAAACATCTTCTTTTTGAGTGGTACGTTGCGGTACACCTTCCAGTATCCTGAATACAGGCAGCCGCATCCGTTATGCTCTATAAAGCCTCTCACATCCTCTATCGGATACCCAAGCAAAAGTCCCATCTCATGTGGAAACTGCTTGTGTTCATCATTCAGATACGCTTCGTAGTGTTTTTTGAATCTAAGTAATATCTTGCCGAATGAAAAATCCTCATATCCCGCTTTCTTTAGTATGTCCAAAGCCTCTGAATTATTCAGATATGCTTCTAAGAGGCTCCTGCGGAATAAGAGGAAGGCGGTTTTCTCATTCCTTGCTGCGAGCCTGAAATGCGATATCCCGGAAGCTCTTAGAATCACTCTCATGGCACTCTCATCAGCGCTGTCTATCATGAGCATATTTGAAATTCTCGCTCCTGTAATTAGCGGGGCACACTGGAGGGCAAGCTGCATTTCCACGCTCTTTAAATCCATGCTCATAGCAATCTGAAATACTTCCTGGCACATTTTGGCTCCTTTCGTGTTAGTTATCTCTAACCTGAGTTAAATATATCTTACTTATACCTATATGTCAAGTGTTTTTTTGCCATTTTTACACTTTTTATTCTCAATTAATTGCAACAAAAAACACACTAAGAATCTTTAATTCTCAGTGTGCCTTCCTTATTGCCGTTCTTCTTTTTATACAATTCATTAATTCACTTATTATAACAATTGTACCTATTGATATATCACAGCCTCTTCCCCACTGCTTTGCAACGCTTTCTGCTAAAAGCAATGCCATAAAAGCCTCCACTAAAAAAATCCGCTATACTCATTCTAGTATAGCGGATTTTCTAAAAATTACAATTCCTATAAAACCAGGCTTAAGATACCTGCACTCTATACATATTTTTGCGGTCAATCGCCCCAATCTCTTCGAGCGTATTGATCATCCGATACACCGTAGCAGTCCCGATAGAGTGATCTATCTTCGATGCCCGGTAATAAATTTCTTTGCAGCTTCCGCACTCGCCCTCGAGGATTACATCAAGCAAAATAAGTCTCTGCTTTGTAATCCTGCATCCGCTGTCCTTTAGCTTGCCAACGATTACCTCTTTTTGCTCTATTGCTTCTTTCGACATACATCCTCCTATCGTTACCGATGCCGGCAGATGCAGCTTAAGCGGCAGATGAGTTCTTTCCATGAAATGCCCATCCTGTGCTTCATACACACCATGCCGTGGATTAATGACAGCCCTTGCAATGGCTGCAGTCCATTCCACACTGCAGGCTTTTGCCTGCTTTCTTTGATTTGATTATTGTCCTGATTACAAGTGCAACTATCACTACGAGAATTGCAATTACAATGATATCAGCCAGCATGTCATCATCTCCTATTCACTACAAATGCTACTAAATATACTACTGCATTATTTCTTTTCCTTGAAAAATCCTATTATTATCTTTACGGCAAGCCCCAGCAGGCATAGAAGAACTATGACTGCTATGAGGTCTGCTGTGTTAAATTCCAGATTGATTCTCATTTAAAAACCCGTTACACATTTGATGCCGCAAATGAAGTGCTCTTTGCAGTTGCCTTATTAGGGTCTTTTCTGAACAATAAGTATAATACACCTGCAAGGAGTACAAATGCAACTACTGTCCAGAAGTTGAAGGCTACCTCACCTATGCAAAGTCCCACAATCTGGTAGAACATAAGTGTTACACAGTAAGCTGATACGTTCTGGAATATGATTGTAAACCAGAAGAACTTACGGTTGTTAAGCTCTTTTGCTGTTGTTGAGATAGCTGCAAGACATGGTGAGTCAAACAGGTTGAACAGCAAGAATGATACTGCTACCATTGTTGTTGGGAAGAATGCTGCAAACTGATCATGCATGCTTACTGCATACTCTTCTACCTCTCCAAGTCCTGAGAGCACACCCATTGTTGAAACGATACCCTCTTTTGCCACAAAGCCTGAGAGTGATGATGCAACTGCCTGCCATGTATCGAATCCAAGTGGTGCAAAGATAACTGCGATTGCAGATCCGATTACTGCGAGTAAGCTGTTTTCTGTGTCAACAAGTCCGAATGCGCCATCCTGGATGCCAAAGCTTGAAAGGAACCACATAACTGCACAGCAGAGGAAGAGGATTGTTCCGGCCTTCTTGAGGAATGCCCATACTCTCTCCCATACGTGTAACAGCACACCCTTTACTGAAGGTACATGATACTGTGGGAGCTCCATTACAAACGGTGCAGGCTCGCCTGCAAATGCTCTTGTCTTCTTTAAAATGATACAGTAGATGATTGTGAGGCCGATTCCTGCAAAGTACATAAGAGGTGCCATCCACCAGCAGCCGTCACCCATGATAAAGCCTGCGATAAGTGCGATAACAGGAAGCTTTGCTCCACATGGGATATTTGTTACTGTCATCATTGTCATACGACGGTCTTTTTCATTCTCGATAGTACGTGTTGCCATGATTCCCGGTACACCACATCCTGATCCGATAAGGAATGGAATGAAGGACTTTCCTGAGAGACCAAATCTACGGAAGATTCTGTCCATGATGAAAGCTACTCGTGCCATGTATCCGCAGTCCTCAAGGATTGAGAGGAATAAGAATACGATAGCCATCTGTGGCGCAAATCCGATAGGTGCACCAAGACCTCCGATGATACCTTCAACTACAAGTGATACGAGCCAATCAGAGCAGCCTGCATTTTCCATAAATGTCTGTACTGCCGGCTGAATCCACTCGCCGAAGAGGGTGTCGTTTGTCCAGTCTGTTACTATTCCACCGAGTGATGATACTGCCACGTAATATACGCCCCACATAATGAGTGCGAAAATAGGCAGTGCCAAAAATCTGTTTGTAACAATCTTATCAATTTTGTCTGATACCGTCTCTTTTCCTGCGCGTGCCTTCTTTACGCATGAGCCGATGATTGAAGATATGTACTGATATCTCTCGTTTGTGATGATACTCTCTGTGTCATCATCGTATTTGTCCTCGAGAGCTTTAATCTCAGCGTCTACGTTTGGAGCACTCTTTAATACTTCTGAAATCTTTGAGTCACGCTCTAAAAGCTTGATTGCAAAGAATCTCTTCTGGTTCTCTGCCACTGCAAGACCAAGCTTCTCCTCGATGCCTGCGATTGTACTCTCCACATCATCTGCGAAGTGATGTACCCTCTGAACGGATTTACCTGACTTTGCAATCTGGATTGCCTTCTCTGCAGTCTCCTTGATTCCTGTCTTCTTTAAAGCTGAAATCTCAACAACCTCACAGCCAAGCTTCTCTCCAAGTGCTTTGATATTGATTGTGTCTCCGTTTTTCTTTACAATGTCCATCATATTGACAGCCATAAGCACCGGAATACCAAGCTCGATAATCTGTGTTGTCAGATACAGATTACGCTCGATATTTGTTCCGTCCACGATATTGATAATCGCATCAGGCTGCTCTCCGATTAAATAATTTCTTGCAACAACCTCCTCGAGAGTATATGGAGAAAGTGAGTAAATACCCGGTAAATCCACCAGATCTACATCCTTGTGACCGATAAGTTTTCCCTCTTTTTTCTCAACTGTAACACCAGGCCAGTTACCAACATACTGGTTGGCACCTGTTAAGGCATTGAACAGTGTTGTTTTTCCGCAGTTCGGGTTTCCTGCGAGAGCAATTTTTACTGCCATGTTTTAATCTCCTTATTTTTGTTTGCTCATTCTGTCTATAGTTTGTGTTTGCTAACCTATAGGCAAAAAAAATTTACTCTACTTCTATCATAGAGGCATCGTCCTTACGAAGTGATAGCTCATAGCCTCTCACTGTCACCTCTACCGGATCGCCAAGCGGTGCCACCTTGCGGATAAATATCTCAACACCCTTAGTAATTCCCATATCCATGATACGTCTCTTGACTGCGCCCTGGCCTGTGAGCTTGACAACCTTGACTGTCTCGCCTACTTTGGCTTGCTTTAATGTCTTCATGCTGACTACTCCTTTTTTAATTTTATTGTTGTTTAAAAAATTTATATAAACGTTTGCATAATATCATATACAAAGTCGTTTAAATCTTAAATGATTACAGCTTATACAGCACATTGCTGCATGTGTTATGTGTTATATGTGTCATACATGCTATATCCATGCCTATTACATGTGTTATATCAGACCATGATCTTATTTGCCATGTCCTTGCCGATTGCTACTCTGGCGCCCTTTACATTGACTATCATATTGCCGGCTATCTCTGAGATGACAGTCACCTCTGTGCCTACTACAAAGCCCAGCTTTTCAAGGAAAGATCTCACCTCTTCCTTTCCGCCGATTTTCTTGATTATCTGTGCCTCCCCGGCACCACTCATTGATAATGGCATCATATTTACCTCGTTTCACGTCTTTGTCTTTAATGATAAAAAACATCATTTGGTATCTCTTACGGCTGTTAGTATACTCTAACGTTGCTTAGATGTCAATAATATTTTTTAGATTTCTCTTACTTTTTTCAGTTATGGCTAATAGTACGCGCGCCCCGGACACCGGTGGCGCACACGTACTCTCCGGCAGGCGCATAGCGAAACAGTTTAGATACTGTTAGAATTATGCCCACGAAACGCAGAAACGCTCCTGCAAGGACGCAGGAGCGAGGAGAACCGCGCCATGGACGGCGCGTTTCGACGGTTTCGTCAAACATAGAAACCCTAAAAAGCATAATTCATACAGTATCTTAACTGTAAAGCGTAGCCTGTAGGAGAGTACGTGTGCGACACCCGGTGCCCGGGGCGCGCGTACCGACCTCAGTCAAAAAAATATATTATAATATTATATTACGTAAAACCAGCTCGGATCAGTCTCCATCTCGCTGGCCACAAGCTCCTTTCGCTCTCCTGTTCTGATGGAAAGCTCCTGGTTTTTGATACTCACACGGGCCCCCGGCTCGATAGATGAGGTAATAAATGCATTACTTCCGATGACAGCACCTCTTCCGATGACAGTCTCACCACCCAAAATAGAAGCACCGGCATAGATGATGACATTGTCCTCGATAGTTGGATGTCTCTTCACGCCCTTTAGCTTCTGACCGCCTCTGGTAGAGAGCGCTCCGATAGTCACACCCTGATATACCTTGACATTGTCACCGATAATAGTAGTCTCACCGACCACGATGCCCGTTCCGTGGTCTATAAAAAAATTCTTACCGATAGTGGCACCCGGATGGATATCAATACCGGTCTTGCTGTGTGCATGCTCTGTCATCATACGCGGGATGAGCGGTACTCCAAGCAGATGCAGCTCGTGGGCTATACGGTTTGTAGTGATGGCAAGCAGTCCCGGATAGCAAAGGATAATCTCATTGTAATTGTAGGCTGCAGGATCTCCGTCGAAAAACGCGGCCACATCAGTCTCCACCAGAGCCCTGATTTTTGGAATTCTTTTAAAGAAATCATTGCTGATTTTCTCAGACATATTGACGAGCTCGTGATGTGATAAGCTCCTGTACTTAGGATTCTGTGGCAGGGCAAGCACCACCTGCTTGCGCAGATTGTACATGATATCCTCCAAAAGAACAGCAATCTGGCTGTCCAGGTTGTAATATCTGAAGCTCGTGCCCTTGAAATAGCCCGGATACATTATCTTAATGAGCTTTGAAAGCAGATCACAAACAGCCTCCTTGTCAGGCTGTGAAAAAAGAGCCTGCTGATTTATGATTTTGTCATCATGATAGTCGTCAAGTATCTGTGATACAAGCTCCTCTATCATTTCTTTGTTATTGTTATCCATATATTCGAAGCCTCCGAATTTGCTATTTATAATATTTTTTTGCCTCCATACGCTCCTCCCATGTGCGGTTTATTATACCGCCAATGAAAAGCACATACATGCAACCATATAACCATACCATTATAAGCGCAATAGTGGTCATTGTGCCATAAAATGAAGAATAATTATTGTATTTATCCACGTACACAGAAAAGATTCCAGAGAAAATCATCCATGCTGCCGCTGCAAATACTGCTCCTGGCAGCTGGTACTTTGCCCTATGCTTCTTGTTTGGCAGAAACACATAAATCACCCAGAAAAATAAAATAAGCACCGGCATACAGATTACCAGGCGATAGTCAACCACACTGCCTATTATACTTCCAATTATATGATGAATATTCGAAAAATACATCTTCCTGAGCTTATTTCCAAACACCATGATACCCAGTAAAAAAAGAAGCGCCAGTGCAAAAACGATACTGTAAAACACCGAATATATGCGCCGTAAAATAAAATTTCTGTTTTCCTTCACATGGTACATATCGTCAAGTCCAAGCTGCAACGAAATAAATGCCTTTGAGCTTAGGTACACGGCTGTAATCATAGTAATTGAAAGTCTGCCTGTACCGCTTGCATACATCTCACTGGCCAGATCCTTCATAATGTCGCCAAACGACTCCGGAATAAATGAGCTTGCCCACATCAGAAAATCAGCCTCTGTGAGCGGTGTCCAACTCAGCAGTGAAAAGAAAAACAATAAAAACGGGAAAAACGACAGCATCAAAAAGAAGGCTGCCTGCCCTGCGTATGCAGAAATAGAGCTCTCTGAAAAATTGGTCACAAAATCAAAGGCTGTCACAATGATATCCCATCTTCGGCTGTATTTCCTCGCACTTTTTCCTTCGATGTTAGATTCCTTACAATCACCACCTACAGCCTTACTTTTCTCCATTTTTATTTCCGGTGTTTTACTATCTAAATCCTGTCTATTTTGCTTTGTCATCTGCCTTCTTCTGGAATTTCTCCTCAAAAACTATAAAACGCTCATGCGTACCCTCACCAATGAGACCTGCCTCATCAAAAGCCTTTACAGAAAAAGTGAGCGCTCTGCCATCCACCTTCACAAGCTCCGACTCACAGGTCACCTTCATGCCAACCGGTGTAGCCGAAACATGCTTGATATCAAGCGCAGTACCGACAGTACCACTTCCCTCCTCAAGCTCAGACGCAACACTCTCAAAAGCTGTATTTTCCATCAGCGCAATCATAGCCGGAGTAGCAAACACATCCATCGTGCCGCTTCCCATAGCTTTTGCTGTCTTATCCAAAGTCACTGTAATCTCTTTCTTACCTTTAATACCTGCCTGTAACATATCAGTCTCCTTATATCTATATTATGATATGAGGGTCAAAAGATATTTTGCACCTCATTTATGAAATAAATCCTAGCATTTTTACGCCATAATGTCCAGTAAAAAATAAGTTTATAAACTTTTCACAATTACAAAAATTCCCAATTCATGCGGTTTTCTGTTATTTTGTTAGCACTCACTATTTTTGAGTGCTAATTTTCTATTGACTTTTCCGACAATGCGAACTATTATTTTATTATGCTTATATAACAAGCTGGTTTATTACAAATAATAAATGACCTACACTCGCGGAAATAAGCTAAAATTGCGGGTAGCAGACAGTTGTTCCGAAGATAAAATATGAACTGCCGCAGGGTTCCATTACCGGACAGAGCGGCACAACCAAAAGCATGCCACAAACTATCCATACAAAATCCTGTGGCTGACTTCATATTTTCTCTGAAGAATTATTGGCTGATACATCGCAACCTCACAGCCCATAGCCGCGGCGTAAATGTAAATAAAAACAAGGAGTGTGTAAAAATGACAGAAAAACACGGCAATCTTTCAATTGACAGCGACAACCTGTTCCCTATTATAAAGAAATGGTTATATTCAGACCACGATATCTTCTATCGTGAGCTCATCTCAAACGGCTGCGATGCCATCACCAAGCTCAAAAAGCTCGACATGATGGGTGAGTATTCCCTTCCTGCAGACTACAAGGGCAAGATTCAGGTGCTTGTAAACCCTGACGAAAAGACAATAAAGATTATAGATAATGGTCTTGGTATGACAGCCGATGAGGTTGAGGAATACATAAGCCGTATCGCATTTTCAGGCGCTACAGACTTCATCGAGAAATATAAGGATAAGTCAAATGATGACCAGATTATCGGTCATTTCGGTCTCGGCTTCTACTCAGCATTCATGGTAGCCGACGAGGTAACAATCGATACTCTCTCTTATAAAGAGGGCTCTACACCTGTACACTGGTCATGTGACGGTGGCACAGAGTACAATATGGAGGATGGCGACATGGACGATGTCGGAACAGAGATTACTCTCTACTTAAACGATGACTGTCTTGAGTTCGCAAACGAGTACCGCGCACGTGAGGTTATCGAAAAGTACTGTTCTTTCATGCCTACAGAGATTTACCTTGCAAAGGAAAATGCTCCTGAGGAGTACGAGACAATAGACAAGGCTGACAAGCGTGACACTGACACTGTCATCGAGGAAATCCATGAGGACGCCAAGTACGAGGAAAAAGAAAATGATAAGGGCGAGAAGGAGCAGGTAGAGGTATCTCCTGCAAAGGATAAACTCAAAATCGTTAAGCGCCCTGTTCCGCTTAATGATACAACCCCACTCTGGACCAAGAGCCCGAATGAATGTACAGACGAGGAATACAAGGAGTTTTACAGAAAGGTATTCTTAGACTACAAGGAACCTCTTTTCTGGATTCACCTGAATATGGACTATCCTTTCAACTTAAAGGGTATCCTCTACTTCCCTAAGATCAACACAGAGTACGACTCAATTGAGGGAACTATTAAGCTTTACAACAACCAGGTATTTATCGCAGACAATATCAAAGAGGTCATTCCTGAGTTTTTGATGCTCCTTAAGGGTGTTATCGATTGTCCTGATTTACCGCTTAACGTATCACGTTCTGCTCTCCAGAATGATGGCTTCGTAAAGAAGATTTCTGAGTACATCACCAAGAAAGTAGCTGACAAGCTCATCGGTATGTGCAAGACAGATAAGGAAGCCTATGAGAAATACTGGGATGACATCAGCCCATTCATCAAGTTTGGCTGCTTAAAGGACGAGAAGTTCTGCGATAAGATAAACGATTATATTCTTTTCAAGGACATCAATGACAAGTATCAGACTCTTCCGGAGCTGCTCGCACCTGTTGCAGAGGATGAAAAATCAGATGCAGAAAGTGCCGATGCTTCTGATGATGCAAAGAAAGCAGACAATGCTGATACAAATGCCTCTGATGAAAACAAGGAGCCTGAGAAAAATACAGTTTACTATGTCACAGATGTAGTACAGCAGGGTCAGTACATCAAGCTGTTCAAGGAGCAGGGCATGAACGCTGTTATCCTTGACCACAATATCGATACCTCATTCATCACACAGCTTGAGCAGAGAAATGACCACTACAAGTTCATGAGAATAGATGCAGACCTCACAGAGTCTCTCAAGGATGAATCCGGTGCAGACCTCACAGAGGCAACCACTACTCTCTCAGAGGTATTCAAGAAGGCTTTGAACAACGACAAGCTCACTGTAAAGGTAGAAAACCTTAAGAATGCAGATGTAGCATCTGTGCTTACACTCTCAGAGCAGGGCAGACGTATGCAGGATATGATGAAGATGTACGCAGCCGGAGGCATGGGTGGAATGGATCCAAGCATGTTTGCTGCTGACCAGACACTCACATTAAATGCCAACAACGAGCTTGTGAAGTACATCTTAGACAATAAGGATTCTGAGCACGTTCCAATGTTTGCTGAGCAGCTTTACGACCTTGCAATGCTTTCTAACCAGCCGCTTTCAGTTGACCAGATGACTAAATTTGTAAAGAGAAGTAATGATATCATGCTTCTTCTCACAAAGTAATCTAACAAAGTAATTTTACTGTTAACATCACATAAAAAAGCTGTACACTATGCAGGTTTCATAGACCTTCATGTGTACAGCTTTTTATTAATTATCGGCTCTCTTAAACAAAAAGTTCACAAACACAGCCGATACCACTCCAAGCACTGCTCCTGCCAGGATATCTGTTGGGAAATGCATGAAGTTGTACATACGCGAAAACGCTATAAGTACCGCAAGTACAATCGCCGGTATTCCCATTCTTTTGTCTATAAACATAAGTGTCACTGCCGCTGTTATGCCGTTTAACGTGTGTCCCGAAGGAAATGATGAGTCAAACGGTATCTTTACAATAAGACTGACTGTCTCATCTATCTGACATGGTCTCAATCTGTCGACCATATTTTTTATTATCAGATTGCCCACTATAAAGCTCAAAAGCTCTGCCGAAAGCACCTGCATGCCTCCACGGCGGTATTTTTTTGAAATACAAAGCACTACACCTATCACAATCCACAATGCGCCTGCATTTCCGATGGTGGACAAAAGCGCCATTACCTTGTCTAAAAGTGGTGTTCTGATACTCTGAATTGCATACAGGATGTCAAATTCCCAGTCCATATTATATGCTCCTGTCTATTATTAATTATTATCTGCCTGTTCAATTGTCGGCCTGAAAGTATTTATTGTACACAGTAAAAAATGAGCTTGTTTTCACATCCTTTTCATCCTTTATACTGATTGAATCCCACAGGTCATTGTTTAAACTAAAGCCTGCTTTTTTTACAAAGTGCTCGTAGTCATCATTAAACTGCTCCTGTTGTCTCTTTTGCAGTATAGTGACCTTATTCTGCTCTGTTTTTTCCCGATCCAGCTTGGATATACACTTGATGAAATAGTAGCCGTCATCTGTGCTTATCATATCAGAGGTCTCTCCATCGCCAAGCTCAAATGCCACAGCCTCTACCTCCTGTGGCAGAGTGCCCTTTGCCGCATACAGCTCTGTCTGGCTGTCCTCACTGCTGCCTGATGCAACTGCTGCAAAATCCTCCTTTGACGAGAGCTTCTGGCTCACAGCATCTGCACTCTCCTTGCTCTTTACAAAGATTTTCTGTATATGGATAACTCTTGCATCCTCATCACTCACCTCTGTATCAACGCCCTTCGATAGAGAATTGTACAGCTTTTGCGCAATCGCATAATGCTCGTATGCGCTCTCAATGTCTGATAAATCAGCCTTTGTGAATTTCTTTTCAGCTTTGTTTAATGAGTCATAGTATTCCTTTGCAGCCTTTGACACACTACTCTTTTCCTTGTCTGTAAGTGTAATCTTCTTCTGCTTTGCAATTGAAACCATGCAGTATATGCGCGTCAGCTCATCAACAGTGACATCCCTGATATATTTTTCCACGTTCGACGCATCATCTGTCTCAAGCAGATTTACATCATACATAGTGCCATACAGATTTTTGTAATTGGCTAAATATATGAGTGCCTCCGTCTTATCGCACTTCATATTGTCCACGGAAAAAACTGTATGGCTGTTCGTGGTATTTATATCAAGCACTACCTCCTTGCCGCCAATACTGCAGCCGGTGAGAAGTGTCGCTGATGCAAGCAGCATACACATCGTTTTCTTAAAATACTTCATACCTGCTATCCTTCCACAACAAGGAATCTGCCGTCCGCAATGGCAAAGACCTCACTCTGGTCCATAAGCTCATCATCTGACATGCCCGAAATATCTGAGCCTGCCTCATCAAAATAATCTCTTACTTCTTTTATATTCTTACATACCACAGCCATGCAGTCCTCTAAAAATTCCTCTGCAGCCTCCGGAGTATCTGCGACCTCCTCACTAAAAAGCTGTGTCTGTTTCTTTAAAAATGTGTCTAAAACCTCGTCATCGTATTCGTACATATTGTATTCCTCCATGTAAATTATCTCTTTTCTTTGGCTTTATATACAGCTGTTCATACAGCAATTATGTCTGATATATTAATGTATTGTATATTTTTGTACCGCCTGTTAGACATTATATAATAGATTGCTGTGACATGCCACTATTTTTTACATTCACAACAGGTAACAATTGTCTGCTGTAAACGGAATGAATATATGAGCCTCTCATCCGCCTGTATGCTTTTCCCATCTGTAGAAAAAATCCTTCCAAGTGCATCAGCATACAGTTTTAACTGTGTGCTGTATCTGTCGATAAGCTCTTTAGCAGCATTTACCCTGTCTGTCTTATAATCAAGCAGCACTATTTTATCATTCTCCAGCCAGAATACATCAATAATTCCCTGAACCAATACTCCCTCATAGTCCATCACAAAAGGCTTCTCTTTATACAAATCGCCTCTCTTATCCGCCTGTGCCATACGCGCTGCCACATCTGATGATACAAACTGCTCTATAAGCTTTGGTCGTGTTAGCCTGTACATGTCATCTGTGATAAGCCCCTTTTTTAGCATTTCATCCATGCTTTTCTTCACAAAAGCACTGACTGCCACATGGTCTTTTGTATCTATATCACACAGACTCTTGAAATCCAGACACTCCATGACACGGTGCACTGCAGTTCCTCGCAGCGCTCCCGGATTCACACCTGCTGCAATTTTAGGCTCTTTGCTTTCATTAGAAGCACCGCCTGCCTCATCATCCCTCGCAAAGTCCGGCACATACGTCTCCTTCTCCTCCAAAAGGAACTTAGGCCGCTCTGCTTCCCTTTCTGTGCTGTCGTACTTTTCAACCATTGAGTCATGTTTCAGCTCTGAAACCGAGTATTTGCTTTTTTTAGTTATATCAGAAGCATATGCATACTCAAAATCGAAGCCCTCTTTGAGCTTTTTGACTTTTGTTTCATCCGCTTTACTTATCTGCTTAACAAGCTGCATTTTCGATATATCGTTTGCCGCCATATCCATCGCAGTTCGTGCAGCAAACTCTGCTGCATCGACTGTGGATACCGTATACTTATCCGGATACGACAGCATGGCAGGTATAATCCAGTCCAGGTAACACCCTGCGCCCTCCCTTTGTCCGAAGCTTATTGGCTGGTTCGCATTTACATTGCCTCTATACTTATCAAAGGATTTTTGGGCATTTGAAAGTCCCCCTGTCAGGATAATCTTTTCCTTCGCCCTGGTGAGCGCTACATACAGCACACGCAGCTCCTCTCCCAGATTTTCCCTTTTAATGCGGCTTTCTATCTCATTTCTGATTAGTGATGGTCGCTTTGTCCTTGGGCTTTTTGTTTTTTCCACAAGGCCAAGACCCAGCTTTTCATGTATCACCAGGTCTGATTTTGTGTCCTGCGTGTTAAAGCCCTTGCCAAGCCCGGAAACAAACACTACAGGAAACTCAAGTCCCTTGCTCTTATGGATTGTCATAATGCGCACCACATCGTCATTCTCGCCTGCGGTATCGGCCTCTCCGTAGTCTATCTCGTATTTCTGCTGTATATCTATGTACCTGACAAAGTGAAACAGCCCCTTGTAGCTGGTCTTTTCATAGGCTGCAGCCATCTCAATCAGCATATCTATATTCTGTCTGCGCCGTTTTCCTGCCGGCATGGCCGATGCATACCTGTAAAAGCCTGTCTCATCAAGCATCATGTACAAAAGCTCATGGATTGGCGTATCAGCTACAGCACCTCTTAGTCTCTCAAATACCAAAGCGAAGGCTTTAAGCTTCTCGTCCTCATAGCCATCCTCACCTGCCATGGCGCTAAGTGCAGCCTGTGCAAAGCTTACGCCCTTAAAGGCAGACCTAATCTGTGCCAGCGCCTCATCATCCATGCCCACGATCGGCGAAGCAAGCACTGCTGCCATCGGAATATCCTGCAGCGGATTATCGAGTATGCGAAGCATGGACAGAATCACCTGTATCTCATACGATGAAAAGTAGCCTGTATTCGACTCTACATGCGCCGGAATATCACAGTCCTTTAATACTGCTGCCACTGTATTGCCCCAGGTTGCAACACTTCTCGAAAGTATCACTATATCCCTGTACTGCACGGCTCTTAGCTGCCCTGTCTTTTTATCAGTCACCATGCCGTTTTCCATCAGACTCCTGATACGGTTTGCAATCAAAAGCGCCTCTATCTGCACCTTATCTCCATCCTCATCCTCTATAATTTCAGACAGCTCCTCATCCTTGTAGTCAACAAGCAAAATCTCAGGACGCATCGTCTCCTCCGGATAGCTTGCACCGGGATACAGTGCCGCATCGTCATCATACTGCACATTGCCCAAATCTGCTGCCATGATTTTGTAGAATATGTCGTTAGTAAAGTCTAACACCTCATTCCTGCTTCTGAAATTTTTATGCAGGTCTATTCTCTGGTGTGCACTGTCATCTGATGTATATGTGTTGTATTTTTCCATAAACAGCTCAGGGCGCGCCATTCGAAACCTGTATATGCTCTGCTTTACATCGCCCACCATAAACATGTTGCCGACTCCTTGGCGCTCTCTCGAGATAGCTCTGAGTATATCCTCCTGCACCTGGTTTGAGTCCTGATACTCGTCAATCATTATTTCCTCAAAATGTTTTGAAAACTCACGCGCTGTCTCTGTTGGCTCAAGTGTCTGTTCATCCACCAGTATGCGAAGCGCAAAATGCTCAATATCAGAAAAATCAAACACTCTTTTTTTTGTTTTTACAGTCTCCATAGCATCATAAAACTCGAGTGAGAGCCTTATAAGCTCTTTAACAAATGGTCTTTGACGCTCCAGCTGCTCATACATGAGCTTGGTTGACATGACAAAGTATTTCTGCTTTATTCCCTCCACCTTCTTCTTGGTGGCATCTCGCATGCTTTTCACGCGCTCTTTTTTCTTCTCGTCTCCGTCAAATTTCCTGATGACTGCAATTCTGCCAAATGATATTTTGCTTAAGAACTCCTGCATTCCGCCATAGCCTGTCACATCCGCCATTCCATCAAACAGCGCTATATCCTCTGAAAGCGTAAGCGCATACTTTTCAAGCCCAGGTGTAGACAAAGCCAGTTCTTTAGCCTGTATAAGCTCCTGAACCGCCTCCTCCAAAAGCACCCTGCTGTAATCTACTATCTCATTAATGATTTCTGAGTCCTCAAGCTCTTCGGCTGACTTTATATCATAGAGCCTTAGGAGGCTGTTCATCCACTTTCTCGGCCATGATGAGCTCCCGGCCTTATAGTAGATATCCTCCACCATCTGCCTGACGGCAGAGTCATTTCTCCCCTTGCTGTAGGTATCTATAAGGTTGATAAATGCCTCGTTGTCTTCTCTTGCATAATTGTCCTCAAATACCTGTGCCAAAGCATCCTTTAGCATAAGCTTAAGCTCTGCCTGGTCACCGATCCTGAAATCGGGATCCAGATTAAGCTGTGCGAAATTATTCTGCACCACAAACAGACAAAACGAATCGATTGTAGTGATGAGCGCATTGTGAACCAGTGTCGACTGCCTCTGCAGGTTCTCATCGTCCGGCTTTTGCTCCTTCAAGCTGTCTATCGCACGGCTGACGCGCTCCCTCATCTCAGCAGCAGCAGCCTTGGTAAACGTCACCACAAGCATCCTGTCGATATCCACCGGCGGATTATCCACACATATTCTGTTTACTATACGCTCAACGAGTACAGCTGTCTTTCCTGAGCCCGCTGCCGCCGATACAAGTATATCCCTGTCTCTTAAATCTATAACCTTTTTCTGTTCACTGGTCCATTTAACATCCATATTATGTCTCCCGATTATGGCTTTATATTATTATCTCCATAGCATGCTTTATGCTCTGCCGCTGCAATCTGTGTACGCATTTTATCAAGTACATCTTCCTTATTGTCACCGTTAAAGCTTCTTTCGCTAAAGCCCGGTATCCTTGAATCATACCTGCATATGGCCTGAAAAGCGCAATATGCGCAGCTGTCTATTTTCTTGTTCTTGATAGGATTGACGGCAACATTTCCATCGTATATTTCTCTTCCTATCTCGCGAAGCTTCTCTCGCGCAAACCTTGTTATCACATCAAACTCTTCGGCGTTTGCCACCTTTGAGCCTGCAGCCGGTGTCTGATCCTTTTTTAAGGTGACAGGGATTACGTCAGAGCTTTTCTCAAATTCCCTGTCCATGCCTCTGTATGCCTTTTCGTCCGAGTTGATAAGCCCGTCAGGCTTGAGCTTCTTTAATATCATCTGATTGATTTCTTCCTCAGAAAGCTCCGTGCCCGGTGTCACATCCTTTAAATCAATTACAGGATCGTCGATGTGATAGTACAGCATACCGCCCGGCTCCACACTTACCTGCTTTAGCGCCTCTTTCTTTTGTTCCATGACAGCGTCCATGTACACTGCAAGCTGAAGCTGCGTGCCATAGTACAGCTTCACCAGGTCAAAAACTGTATTTCCCGACTTGTAATCCAGTACCTTCACAAAAAACCTGCCCTCATCCGTGTATGTGTCAGTCCTGTCCACGCGTCCCTTTATATCAACCGTCACATCATTTGCCATATCAAGGCTCTCGTAAAAGGAAAACTCAAACCTCTCAGGCACAAAGCTGCCTCTTCGTATCTGGGTTGTGAGTGCCCATACTGTCTGCTTAAAGACCGCCTTCATATGTGATATCGAATGTTGGCTTTCCGCTGTATCAAATATGCCAAAGCCTGCATACTCATCAATCACCTCATTTATTGCTTCCATCGCAAGCTCATCCCTTTTTGCATCTGTCACGCTAAACCAGTCAGTACTCTCCCTATCAAGCTTCTTACTGTATCTTTCCAGTGCTTCATGATATATATTACCCATATCAAGGGATGTAAAGCCGCTCTCCTCACGCTCTGTAAGCCTCAATCCATAATTTAAAAAATGCGCATATGCACACCTGGCAAACTGCTCAAAGCGCGTGATACTGCCCTCCATGTGTCTGCCGTATATGCTTCTTGCCACATTTCGGCTAATCGGATCCTTTGAATAATGCTCAAACCTTGCATTTATGAGCCTCTCCACGGCATTTTTTTGAGTAAATTCTTTATCGTCTACTTCATTACCGTCCCCTGCATCACTGACTGATGCGTCATAGAGCATCACCGCTGCTGCAATCTCGCACCATCTGTCATCCACCTCATTTGACAGCAGATAATCCAGCGCACTCTGCCTGCTTGATATATCCAAAAGCTGTTCTATATCCTCTGTCTCAGTCACGACAAGCTCCGGAAACATCCCCTTTAATATACCTATGAGGTACGATGGCTGGGCAGCCTTTTTTTCACTGTCAAGTCTCGTATAGCTGATATAAAGCTCTCTGGATGGCTTTGTCATATTCAGATACAGATAAAACCTCTGTATAAATGCCTGCTCCCTTGCCCCAGGCGCAAGCTCTATATCCAGCTCCCTAAGTGCCTCTCTCTCATACTGGGATATAATGCCTCCTCTTCCTGCCGCCTTTGGAACAATCCCATCGTTTACGCCTGCAAAAAACATGACCTTTATGTTTGTCAGACGCGTTCTCTCAATATCTCCGATGGTCACAGTGTCGTATCCCGGCGGTATGACTGCTACATCTGCCGCATCCAGTCCTGCATCCAGTATCTGTGTAAATTCCTCTGCATCCATGCATTCATCACCCAGCACCGCCACATATTTTTCAAAGAGCTGCATGACTATTTTGTATATCTGTCCGTATTCCTTTGATGCGGTCTGGTCCCCTGCATCAAGCAGTGCCTGCTCCTTTTTTGCAAGCTTATCAGGTATATCAAGCAAAACTATCAGCTTATATATAGCGAGCACATAGTCCTTTACCGTTGACTTTTTATCGGAAAACACCTGATATACCGGCTTTAGAAGCTCCATTATATACTCCCTGCTTTGGTTTAAAAGCTCAAGGTCATAGCCTGCCTTATGCTTTGGCAGCCTGACCCACTTTTTGTCCCATGCGCTTTTACCTCTTACTCCACAGGCGAGCACATAGTTTTCAAGTACATCTATTTCACTGTCCGTAAGCTCCGTAAAGCCGCACCGCAAAAATCTAAACACCGCATCTGCCGAGAAATTTTGTGCCGCAATATCGGGTATTGACCTGATAAACTCAATAAACGGATGGAAAAGTATCTCCTGTGTGGCATCGATAAAGTAAGGAATATTGTATTTGTCAAATATTTCACGCACATAACCTGCATATATATTCACATCTCCTGTGACTATAGCAATATCGCGGTAACGCAGGTTTTCGTTTCTCACGAGCTCATTTATGGTTCTGGCTATCTTTGTCAGCTCCTGCTTTGGGTCACGCAGACAATCTATATGAATGTGCCTTGGTGCTTTTTCAAAGGAGCGTCTTTGTTTTCTGAAAAGCTGCTGTTCCATAAAGCTTAGCTCTTCGTTTTCTGCAAGCCTGTAGTTTTTATCAAGGATAATGGGTTCCTCGACCTCTATGCCATAAAAAGATGCCATTTCGGTGAGTGATTTCACTGTCCTTTTTGGCATGTCAAACAGCTCCTGCATGCCCCTGCTCTTAAAGATATCCTCACGACAGTCTATTGTGAGCGTTACATATATTTTCTTTGAAATAACAAAGAGCTTTTTGATGAGCTGGTTCTGTATAGGTGTAAATCCAGTAAATTCATCAAATGCAATGACTGAATTTCTAAGAATGGCAGACTCCTCCGCCACATTGCAAAGCACATTAAGTATTTCCTCTGCAGTGATATATTTATCCTGCATAAACTTCTCAAATGCTTCATACAGCACAAGCACATCCTTGAGCTTGCCGGAAAGCGTATCCGACAGACTGCCGGAATCAATATATCTTCCGAGCTCCTCAGGTGATATATTGTACTGCACAAGCTCCGAAAGCAGTGACTTTACCTCACTTATATAGCCGATGCGGTTTAAGTTTCTGCCTATTACGCCAAGCTTATCAGCCTCCTGTGCCGCAAGCTTTCTGAGTACAAGGTTCTTACCCGTCTCCTCAAGCACCGTGAGATTTGTGATTCCAAGCTCATCAAACACTCTGTAGGCTAAGCGCTTAAAGCTTAGCACATCTATATTCATGATGGCTTTATTCTCCGACAAATCCACAAGCTGTCTCTGCGTCTGCATTGTAAACTGCTCAGGCACTATTACAAGATAATTGTCCCTTGGGTTTGCCTTTGCCTCTTTCACTATCCTGTTAAAGAGATATTTTGTTTTTCCGTTTCCTGAATTACCTGTGATAAACTGTAATGACATAAAAAGACTCCATGATTAACTACTGTGTAAAATGTATACAGTAATTATATCATGAAGTCCCCTATTATTGAATTACTTATTGTGCTTAAATTCAGCTTAAATTCAGCTTAATAGCCGCTATACCTTGTGATTAGTGATGGAAAAGTCTGATTCCTGTAAAGCTCATTACCATACCGTACTTATTACATGTCTCAATAACATGGTCATCTCTCACAGATCCACCCGGCTGGGCTACATACTTCACGCCACTCTTGTGAGCACGCTCAATGTTGTCACCAAATGGGAAGAATGCATCAGAGCCAAGTGCTACATCTGTATTCTTGTCAAGCCAAGCTCTCTTCTCCTCTGCTGTAAATACGTCCGGCTTTACCTTGAAGAACTTCTGCCACTCGCCCTCTGCGAGCACATCCATATAATCCTCACCGATATAAAGGTCGATAGTATTGTCGCGGTCTGCACGTCTGATACCATCCACGAACTGAAGTCCAAGCACCTGTGGAGACTGACGAAGCCACCAGTTGTCTGCCTTTGAGCCTGCAAGTCTGGTACAGTGGATACGAGACTGCTGGCCTGCTCCGATACCGATTGCCTGACCGCCCTTTACATAGCATACAGAGTTGGACTGTGTATACTTTAAAGTAATCATAGATATTGCCAGATCAATCTTAGCCTGCTCTGTGAGCTCCTTGTTCTCTGTCACGATATTTGAGAAGAAATCATCATCAATATGAAGCTCGTTTCTGCCCTGCTCAAATGTGATGCCAAATACATCCTTTCTCTCGATAGGTGCCGGCTCATATGACGGGTCAATCTCGATAACACAGTAATTGCCATTCTTCTTAGCCTTTAAAATCTCAAGAGCCTCGTCTGTGTAGCCCGGAGCGATAACACCGTCTGATACCTCTCTCTTGATTACAAGTGCAGTGCTCTTGTCACATACATCTGAAAGTGAAATAAAATCACCAAATGATGACATTCTGTCAGCGCCTCTTGCTCTGATGTATGCATTTGCAAGTGGTGTAAACTCGATATCCATGTCATCAACCCAGTAAATCTTTTTCTCCACATCTGAAAGTGGCTGTCCTACTGCTGCACCTGCAGGTGAAACATGCTTGAAGGATGTTGCGGCCGGAAGACCTGTTGCCTTCTTAAGCTCTCTTACAAGCTGCCATCCGTTAAAGGCATCAAGGAAGTTGATATATCCGGCTCTGCCGTTAAGCACTTTTATAGGAAGCTCTCCCTCCTTCATAAATATTCTGGCTGGTTTCTGATTTGGGTTACATCCGTATTTTAATTCATATTCCTGCATTTTTCTGTTCTCCTGTTTTTATCTGCTTATCTTGTATATTTGACCGTTTATATAGTGTTTTATTTGTTTTTGTTTACGATTCTGCTCTCATACTCGCCTGTTGCGATATCAATATATCTGACAAAAAGTGATACCTTATTGTCTTCGTTTAAGTTCTCCCATACCATATCAGTAAACTCATCGATATCTCCCTCGATGTCTACCCATGTAGGCTCACCCTCAAAGCTTGGCAGTGGATTTCCATCGCCCATATATGTATGGATGAAATGTCCCTCTCCCGCAACCGGTGCTGAGTATGCAAATGTGTATCTGTTGCATGCATCAGGATTGCCGTTGTTGCTCTTTAAGATTGACATAGCATAGTTGAACTCGCCATTGTCAATATGCATGATTCCTGAAATTCTAGGTGTATAGTTAGGAGCGTCAGGCTCAAACTCTCTTGTCCTTAAGGCCTGCTCAAATGTCTGCTGCTTGTCCATCAGCTCATAGATAGTATCTGTCTGGTCACCGTTTGTGACAATTGTCTTGTTGCCGAGCACTCTTACAGGTGCGTAAATGATAAGACTTGGATCCTCAAGCTTTGAAGGATCAAATGCCTGTGTTCTGATGCCCTCGCCATCCTCTACAAATACTCTGTTGCGGCTGTTTTCGCTTCTGCCCATGATAAAGTATGCTGTTACAGCCTTCTTACCATCCTTTGTGCGGCCGATTACGATACCTCTGCCAGAGTATGTTGTGCTTGATAATTCCTTTGCTAATGATACTCTTTCCATGTCATCCTCCATGTTTTCTGATAATGTGGTCTGCATCCCCAAATTACTCGGGGACTGCCGGAATAAAAAAGACCGTCTGAACACACATAATAATATAAAGCTCTGCAGGAAACTTATATAAATGTGCGCCCAGACGGTCGGCAATCAACTGTTATACTCCATGTGGTTATCCACTTCCGTCAGTCATATAACTGTCTTTATTTAAGCATGTATTTTTGTCATTGTCAAGTACCACTTTAAAACAAGCATGTACTTATAAGCTATTCTTATAAGTACATGCTTGTAAACAATGCCATTATTTACTAATTTTTAAAGCTGTGAATAGGTGCCGGGATTCTTCCTCCGCGGTTTACAAATGCATCACAAGAGAATCTGTTTACCGGCATAACCGGTGCAGATCCAAGGAGTCCTCCGATTTCTACCACATCACCTACATCCTTTCCGATTGCCGGAAGCAGTCTGCAGGCTGTTGTCTTTTGGTTTATCATACCGATAGCCATCTCATCTGCGATAATTCCTGAAATTGTGGTGGCCTTTGTATCGCCCGGGATTGCAATCATGTCAAGTCCCACTGAGCACACACAGGTCATAGCCTCAAGCTTTTCGAGAGTGAGTGCACCATCGTTTACGGCATCTATCATTCCCTGATCCTCTGATACAGGAATAAAGGCACCTGAAAGTCCGCCAACATATGAGGATGCCATGATACCGCCCTTTTTCACCTGATCGTTTAAGAGTGCAAGTGCTGCTGTTGTTCCCGGAGCTCCGGCTCTCTCTAAGCCTATCTCACAGAGAATATCGGCTACAGAGTCTCCGATAGCCGGTGTAGGTGCAAGTGAAAGGTCTATGATTCCAAATGGCACTCCAAGCTTCTTTGAAGCCTCCTTTGCCACAAGCTGTCCTACTCGTGTAACCTTGAAGGCTGTCTTCTTGATTGTCTCACAGAGCACCTCAAAATTCTCGCCTCTTACCTTTTCAAGAGCAGTCTTTACTACTCCGGGTCCGCTGACACCTACATTGATGATGGCATCTGCCTCTGTCACACCATGGAAGGCTCCTGCCATAAACGGATTGTCATCAGGAGCGTTGCAGAATACTACAAACTTGGCACAGCCTGATACAGGAAGGTGCTTTGTCACCTCTGCTGTCTCCTTTATCATCTCACCAATCAGCTTTACTGCATCCATGTTGATTCCGGTCTTTGTAGAGCCGACATTTACAGAGCTGCATACGAGATCTGTCTCAAGCATTGCCTGAGGAATTGATTTGATTAAAAGCTCATCCGCCTTTGTCATGCCCTTTGACACAAGTGCTGAGTATCCACCGATGAAGTTGACTCCCACCTCTTTTGCCGCCTTGTCGAGTGTCTTTGCTATGGTAACAAAATCCTCTGAGCTCTTGCAGGCCGCACCACCGACAAGGGCGATAGGTGTAACTGAAATACGTTTGTTTACGATAGGGATACAGTAGTTGTTCTCTATCTCTTTTCCTGTTGCTACAAGATCCTTTGCAAGTGTTGTAATCTTGTTGTAGATATTCTCATTTACCTTTGCAAGGTCTGAGTCTATACAGTCGAGCAGGCTGATACCGAGTGTGATTGTACGCACGTCAAGATTTTCCTTCTCCACCATGTCATTGGTCTCAATTACTTCACCAATATTAATCATTTTAATGTTCTCCTTTAACTGTGTATGACATTTTTATGCTAAACTAGATTCGATGCATCATCTCAAAGATTTCTTCCTTCTGACACTTTATTGTTACACCAATTTCTTCTCCAAGTGCATCAAGCTGATCAGAAATCTCTGCAAATGAAGCTGTAGCATTTGCCATATCCACAATCATCATCATGTTGAAATAACCTGAAACGATAGTCTGTGAGATATCAAGCACGTTTACACTGCCCTCTGACAGATATGTACATACCTTTGCGATGATTCCTACTGTGTCTTTTCCGACAACTGTGATGATTACTTTGTTCTTTGTGTTATCCATAACAACTTATTCTCCTGTTCTCTTATTCTACGGCTATGCGGTCTGATGCCCTGTCTCTCTTGGCCACATACATAGGGAAATCACTTGCCTTATATGGATTGTCTCCCATTGTGACCTCAAGCCTGACAGCTTCATACGCCAGCTTTTCGTAGTTGTTTTCTTTACTAAGGTGTCCCAGTATTACTGAGCCAAATTTATCATGAAGAAGCTCACATAACAACTGCCCGCTTCTCTCATTCGACAAGTGCCCGCTATCCCCCATGATCCTGCGCTTGAGCGGATACGGATATGCCCCAGTCTGGAGCATATTTATATCATGATTGGCTTCAAGCAACAGCCCATCCAGGTTCTGAAGCTTTGAAACCAGTGCATCATCATACGTGCCAAGGTCTGTCACAACCGCCATCGCATGATTTTCGTTTTTAAATCTGTACGCGACAGGATCAGCCGCATCGTGTGATATGTGAAGCGGCTCAAACTCTATATCGCCTATTGTAAAATCGACGCCTGCCTCAATAGGATGAAACAGCTCATCATCTATATTTCCAACGGATTTGGTACATTTTATGGCCCCGATTGTGGCCTTTGTTGCATAAATCGGAATATGATAGCGTCTTGCCATGACACCAAGCCCTGCGATGTGGTCTATATGCTCATGCGTCACAAGAATGCCCTGCATATCTGTGGCAGTCATATCAAATTCATTCAGTCCGTTTTCTATTTTCTTACCGCTGATGCCCGCGTCTATGAGCACATGACAATCATCCGTACCCACGCATATACAGTTTCCACTGCTGCCGCTGGCAATGCTGCATAATTCTAACATGTTAATTCTCTTTCCAGTATAATTCTATTTTGTCTCCCTCATGAAGCTCCTCGGAAAATTGGGCATCCCTGCCATTTATTACAGTGGCTATTGCCCTGCCCTTTCCTGCCTGTAAATCAAATGAGATATGGGTAAATATATCGACAAATATATATGTATCCTTGCCGGACAGCTCCACAGGCTCACCGTTTACAATTACTGTAATTGTATTTTCTGATGAGTCTTCTTCGTGTATTTCTTCCTGTATATCATTTTCCGGCAATTCGTTTTCCGGCACAGCAGATGCTTCAGCTTCTTTAGCAAAATCATCATGCAGCTCATCGAGCACCTGATTCATCATCTGCTCTGATGTTCTGGCTACTGTGTTGTCAGACTCTTGTGTGTCATTATAAGTGTTATTGTCGATTCTTGCAACACCATATTCATCTGTTTTCCACTCAACAGAGAAATTTTCGTATACAAGAGTGTCGAGACCTGCCTCTTCATTGTTTACAAATATCATCTGGTCTGTGTCAATAACGAGGTCCATAAACTGCGCAATCTGGCGCACTGTATAGTAATTTCTTGTCTCAATCACATCATTTTCCCTGATGCTGTAATCCTCCGGCTCAAGCTCTCCGTTTACCTGGACAAACCTAGGACATGAAACCCTTCTGCCATTTATGATAAAAGTAATGACAGAATGATTGTACTCATCAAGCTGCGATATCTTATACTCTGCTGCCTCTCCTGCTGTGGACGGCTCTATGATTATCTCACTGTTTGGCTCAAGCGGTGTATTGATGCTTGCAGGCTTTCCGTTCATGGTCACCACTGCACCCTCTCCGGCCTCGCCTCTTACAAGCCTTGCCACACCGTTTACCGTAAAGTTTATCGGGGTGCCGCGCTTTGGAAACAGCTCATCGTTTGGAAATCCCGCCTGAAGCGCCGCATCGACTATTGTAAGCCTGTTATTGTCATAGAGCTTTATTCTCTCACCGTTGAATCTGACCATGATAAAATTATTTCTCTGGTCATAATAATTCAGACATATACCAATTGGAGTGACAAGAAGCGGATCCTTCGTGATATCCTCCTGCTCAAAAATTACCTCGCCAAGCACTTCCTCGCCTCTTAGGGCAACTCTTTCCTCCGGCAGGTCGAGGTCTTCCGCAAGCTTTTCCGTGAAGCCGTGTATCTTGCCTCCGCCTCCGACTACAAAGCAGGCACTCACTGTCTTATCACCGTTTAGCTCTCTGATTTTAGCCGATACCTCTTGTGCAATATTATCAACAACAGGTGCTGCCACATCCCACACATCCTGTGCCGGAATTGTGTGCTCGATGCTCATGATATCCTTGTATGTAACCGTATCACTTGTCGTAGACTGAAGCTTAATGCTCTCCGCCATATTAAAATCCACGAGGAAATGCTGCACAATAACTTCTGTCAGCTCATCTCCTGCATGCGGTATCATGCCATAGGCTATGATACTTCCGTCTCTTGTGATTGAGATATCACTCGTTCCGGCTCCCACATCGACAAGTGCGATATTAAGCATACGATAGTTCTCCGGAATTGCCACATTGATAGCGGCGATAGGCTCCAATGTCATATTGGCTACACTAAGCCCGGCCTGTCCCACTGCCGCATACAGTCCGTCTACCACATCCTCCGGCAGAAATGTAACTATGATATCCTCGCCTATTTTGTTTGCCTTATGACCCTCAAGGCTGATAAACACCTCATCATTCAAAAAGAATTTGACTGTAGAATATCCCACACAGTAAAACTTATAGCTTGTATCGTTAACCTCCTTGAGTGCCTCCTGTGCTTTTTCTATACCAAGCAGTTCAAGCGTATGGACATCCTCGCCGGTCACCACAGACTCCTGCGCATACTCATACTCCACATGCGTCGTGACAGTCTTTAATACTCGTCCTGCGGCTGCTATACACACCTCTTCAAGTGGCTGTCCTGTCTGTTTTTCAAGCTCGTCCTTTACTTCCTTAATGGTTTTTGCCACCCTGCCTATATCATGTATCTGACCGTCAAGCATCGCTCTGGTCTCATGCTCCTTCACATACTGTGCTGTAACCACAAATTCCTTGTCATCAGTCTGATAGCCGACAGTTCCTACAACATTTCTTGTACCAATATCCAAACCGAATACATTATTCATTTCCACTACTCCTTGTATTTGCTAAGCGCTTTATTTATTGAAGCTATCGTGTTTTCGATATCTCCATCATTATCGATAACCTCCCTGCAATGCCTTCTGTACTCAGCTTCTTTAAGCTGGCTTGCAAAGATGCTGTCTATCTTCTCATCTGAATAGCCTCGTGATGACTTAAGTCTTTTTCTTCTGACTTCTTCACTTGCATAAATATACCACAGCTCGTCGCAGATTTCACCATATCCCTCCTCTATAAGGAGTGCTGCTTCAAGCACAAGCATGAACAGACCTTCTTTTTTTGCCTCTTTAACTGCATTAAGCACATATTCCTTTACTGCCGGATGCACTACTTCATTTAGAAGCTCTCTTTTTTTATCATCCGAAAAAATCACTCCGGCAAGTGCCGGTCTGTCAAAATGCCCGTCCTCAAGCCATATCGGTTCGCCCGCAAACAATTCCTTTAATCTGTTGTAGCAGTCGCTTCCCGGCTCCATCAGCTCATGTGCTATCTCATCGGAGAGCATGACCCTTACGCCATCAAGTTCCTTAAGATAGCTAAGCACTGCCGATTTTCCGGCACCTACACCACCTGTTATTCCTATAAAAATCATACTATTTCCTTTTCTGTCATCAATGCGCATCATACCAGTCATAGCCACACTCGGTGCCCACCTCCATGGATACCTTCATGTCCACCGCACCACGCATCTCTTTCTCCAGAAGCTTAATCACTTTATCCTTCTCAGCTTCCTTTGTCTCAATTAAAAGCTCATCATGCACCTGAAGGATAAGTCTTGACTTTAAGCCCTCATCAAGAAGCCTGTCATGCACACGTATCATAGCAATCTTTATGATATCGGCTGCTGTACCCTGAATAGGTGAGTTCATCGCAACTCTCTCTCCAAACTGTCTCTGCATGAAATTGCTCGAGTTCAGCTCTGGAATCGGTCTGATACGCCCAAACATGGTCTTTGTATAGCCGTTTTTCTTGGCATCCAAAACCGTCTGATCCAAAAACTCCTTAATCTTTGGATATTTGACAAAATAGCTGTCTATATAGCCCTGTGCCTCTTTCCTTGAAATCCCCAGATCGTTAGACAGACCAAACGCGCTAATACCATATACGATACCAAAATTTACCGCCTTGGCATTTCGTCTTTGAAGGTCTGTGACCTCATCAAATGGTGTGTCAAACACAAGGGATGCCGTACTTCTGTGGATATCCTGACCATTCTTAAAGGCCTCTATCATCCTTTCATCCCCTGAAAGCGCTGCCAGCACCCGAAGCTCGATCTGCGAGTAGTCTGAGTCAACAAACAGATCTCCATCCTCAGGCAAAAATACCTTCCTGATAAGCTTGCCCAGCTCAATCCTTATCGGGATATTCTGCAGATTAGGCTCTGTGCTTGAAAGACGGCCTGTTGCAGTGATTGTCTGATTTAAGGTAGTATGGATTTTGCCATCGGATGCGATATATCCCGAAAGTCCGTCAGCATATGTGCTCTTTAGCTTTGTGAGCTGTCTGTATTCCAGAATATCCGCAACAATCGGATACTCCGGTGCCAGCTTTTCAAGCACATCTGCCGCAGTAGAATAACCGGTCTTTGTCTTCTTTTCATTTGGCAGACCAAGCTTCTCAAAGAGAATGACTCCAAGCTGCTTTGGCGAATTTATATTAAACTCTTCACCTGCTGCCTCATATATTTTCTTTTCAAGCTCAGTTATCGAAACAGCAAGCTTGTCTCCATACTCCTTAAGCTTTATTCCATCAGCCCTTATACCCTCATTTTCCATATCATACAGCACAAAAACGAGCGGGAGCTCGATATCTTTATAAAGCGTGAGCATATCCATTTCCTTTAGCTTCTGCAAAAGAACCGGCTTTGATTTCCAGGCAGTATACACCTCGTAGCAGGCACAGTCCACTGCCTTTTTCTCATCCTCCTTCATCATCCGGGTGAAATCAAGCTTCCCCAGATAATCCTTTTTAGATGAGAGCATAAGCCCCAGATAGTCCTTTGCAACCGCATCATATGGATACTCCCCGACAAGCGGATTGATAAGGTATGCAGCCACCATCATGTCAAAATATCTGTCTCTGTCCTCTGCCTTTATCTCTTTGCTCTTAAATCTGTGCAGATTGGTCTTTAAATCCGGTGATATCCATGACTTTACTTCCAGGGTATTTAGTTTTTCATCCAGGAAGCTGCTTGAAATCTCATCACCTGTACAGATAAAATAAATGTCCTCCTCTGAAAAACAAATCGAAACAGCAAGATAATCGTTAGAAACCGGCTCCGAAAACAGACTTAGCTGTCCATCACTTTCGCTGTTTTCCAAAGACTCTCCCGGTACTACCGCAAAAGCGACCTCCTTGTTCTTTGCCTTCTCAAACACTCTCTCTGCAGTCTTTAAGTCCCTTACTACCACAAAATGCTCCTCGGCATTGTTTTTAGGAGCCTCCACATTAAATCGTGACAGCATGTTTTTGAATTCGTATCTTTTGCACAGTAAAAAAGCTTCCTCTGTGTAGAGTGACTCTACTCCGCCACTAAGCTTTGCATCAGAAAATTCATAGTCAACCGGTGCATCAAGTATGATTGTAGCAAGCTCTTTGCTCATAAGCGCCTGCTCCCAGTACTCCACTATATTCTTTGAAGCCCTTGGCGGCTTTACATTCTCAGCGTCCTCATGTACTGCCTCTATACAGTGATATTTTGCTATAAGTGCGCCAGCTGTCTTTTCGCCGATACCGGGTACCCCGGGAATATTATCAGACGTATCTCCCTGCAGAGCCTTTACATCGATAAACTCCTTTGGAGTGACGCCGTACTTTTCGATAACATCTGCTGTATTGTAGTTTTCTACCTCGGTTCCTGTTTTCTTTGTCTTTGGAATCCTTACCATGACATGGTCAGTCGCAAGCTGCAAGAGGTCTCTGTCTCCGGAAATGATGGCGACATCCATACCGGCCTTTTCTGCCCTGACGGATAAGGTTCCAAGTATATCGTCGGCCTCATAGCCTTCCTTTTCCACGATTTTAATGCCCATAGCGGTAAGCATTTCCTTTATCATAGGCACCTGCTGCCTGAGCTCCTCGTCCATAGGCTTTCTCGTGCCCTTGTACGCATCAAACATCCTGTGGCGAAACGTCGGCGCATGCACATCAAATGCCACCGTCAGATAGTCAGGCTTTTCCTCATCAAGAATCTTGAACATGATATTCAAAAATCCATAGACTGCATTTGTGTGAAGCCCCTCTGAATTGGTCAGATCAGGAAGTCCGTGATATGCCCTGTTTAAAATACTGTGTCCGTCTATAAGTACAAGCTTTTCACTCATTTTATACTTTCCTTATTACTTAATATTGTTGTAATCGCTGCCGGTCACACTACAGTGCAGGCAGTAATGTTAAATAGCTCTTGTATATTTCTTAAGCCACTGAGCCTCCTCATCATTCAAAAATGGTGAAACAAGCTCATAAACTCTCGCATGATAAGCATTCAGGTATCCTTTTTCCCTGTCTGTCATCTGATTTGGATCAATCGCATCGAGATCTATAGGCACATAGGTCAGATTCTCAAAATACATAAACTGACCATACTCATTTTTCTCACCCTTCCGGCAGATAAGCTCATTCTCTGTACGAATACCGAATTTGCCCTCTAAATAGATGCCCGGCTCATCTGTAGTGACCATGCCCTCTTCTATCACACGCTCTGCAGTTCTGCCCGGGTACTGCTTCCAGTGAAAGCTGTTTGGTCCCTCATGAACATTGAGCACATAGCCCACACCGTGCCCGGTACCGTGATTGTAGTCCATGCCAATCTCCCAGAAAGGCTCTCTTGCCAGAATATCAAAGTTTAGTCCCGAGCAGCCCTCCTTAAACCTTGCATTTGCCAGGTTCATATTTGAGCGGCACACTCTCGTAAACATATCCTTCATCTCGTCAGTCACCGGTCCTAATGCAAAGGTTCTCGTGATATCTGTGGTTCCCTCCAGATAATGTCCGCCTGAATCCACCAGTAAAAGGCTTTCCGGCTTAAGCTGCCTGTCAGACTCCTCTGTTGCAGAGTAATGCACAATAGCACCATGATCAGCATATCCGCATATTGTGGCAAAGCTCAAATCAAGAAAGCCCTCCTGCTGTGCTCTAAGCGATGCAAGATAATCTGAAGCCGAAATCTCTGTCATAGGTATCTTACCTATATTTGTCTTAAGCCAGTACATGAACCTGCACATCGCAACTGCATCCTTTAAATGCGCCTTGCGCAGATTTTCAAGCTGTACTTCATTCTTTACGGCCTTCATGACAACTGTAGGATCCTCCGCATCAATCACCTTAACACCCTTTGGCAGGCTGTCGCAGATGCGGTAATTTACAATCGATGTATTTAAAAGCACTGTCTCTTTTTCATCAATATGCTTAACATATTCATAAAAATCATCGTAAGGTCTTGTCTGTATACCATTCTTATCGAGGTATGCCTTAAGAGTCTCTGTCACAACCTCTTCCTGCAAAAACCATATGCAGCTGTCCTGTGACAATGCCAGGTATGAAAGCACTACAGGCACATAGCTTATGTCGCCTCCCCTGACATTTAAAAGCCAGGCTATATCGTAAAGTGATGACATCAGATGAAGTGTTGCACCCTTTTTTGCCATCTGCTCTCTGACTCTTTTAAGCTTTGAGCTTATATCCTCACCGGTATATTTATTGTCAAAAATCATGACAGCTTCCTTTGACATAGGTGGTCTGTCAGTCCATATAAGGTCAATCAGATCCTCATTTACATACATGCTGCCGTGCTTTTCTTTTGCGATTTCAGAAAGCCTTTTGCCCCATGCGGCATTTACCACTCTGCCGTCAAAGCCTATTACACCGCCATCCGAAAGAGTATCCTTTATATACTCATCAACTGTCGGTACGCCCTCCTCGCCAATCTTAAAGAGCTTTACAGTGGTATCCTTAAGCTGCGCAGCCGCCTGCACAAAATACCTGCCGTCTGTCCATAGTCCGGCCTCATCCATAGTGATGACTGCAGTACCTGCTGAGCCCGTGAAGCCCGTAATATATTTGCGTGCCTTAAAATGCTCTCCTACATACTCTGACTCATGAAAATCAGCAGTAGGTACCACATACAGCGAGATGCCCCTCTTTGCCATCTCGCTTCTCAATGCTTTTAATCTATCCTGTATCATCTTATTATGCCTCTTTAAATTCAAAAAATTTCGTATCTAATTCCGGATACATTCTCTTTAATGAGATTGGTTTGCCGGATTTGTTCAAAAAGCAATGGCTGCTTTTTGCAGTAGTTCGAAGCTCGCCTGTCTCTTTATCTTTCATGACATACTCAAGCTCCATCTTGATTCCGTTATACTTAAGCAGCTTTGTGTAGATAACAACCGTATCATCAAAATGTACCATACTGTGATACTCTACCGATATCGACAGCACCGGACTTATGATTTCCATATCCTCCATCTGCCTGTAGTTGAGTCCTATCTGATCCATCAAATCAAGTCTTGCTTCTTCCATCCACTTGACATAGTTTGAATGGTGGATTATACCCATCTGATCTGTTTCATAATACTTTGCGTGGTGCTCGTAAGGACGGATTCTAAGCTCGCCTTGTGAGCCGGCAATCTGTAACTCATTGTTTGCCATAAAAACTTCCTCCATTCATATTTTGGTCTTATTTCTATTATGCCACATTGAACAGCTAAATTCAACGACTTGACCGTAAAATATAAACCGGCTGCTACCTGCGTATCATGCTGTAGCAGTCCCTGCAAATATTGCGTGAATTTCCAATCGGAAGTATTCTGCCGCAATACCGGCATCTGATAATATACTCATCCTTGCTCTTTGATAGAAGCTGCATAATCTTTGCCTGTGTTTTGTCGCGCTCGTTTTCAAGCCAGTCCTCCTCCACAATTTTGCCCATGCGGACTGAAAACTGATAGTACAAATCAAGCTTTTTGTAATAGGATTCGTATTTCATGAGCCCCTGATACTTTGAATGCTTATCAGGCTTGTCGAGAGAGATATCAGATGTATACGACATGCAGTAGCGCAGCCATTGTCTGACAAGCTCCCTGTCCTTTATATCTATAGGACATGTAATCATCTTATAAAGCAGATATTTATCATCAAAATCTGCGATAAAGTATCGCTCCTTATACGCATATCCATACAAAAACAATATCTCATCGACATTGATTTTCCTAAACGGTGCTGATGGCTCTGCCTCATGCCAGAGCTTAATTATCGCATCAAGCGGCGCATCCATTGTAAGGAGCACCTGTGGGAAGCCAAGACTTACTATATCAATATCCTGTTCCGGTATATTTAGCGTATTCTTCAGATAGTTCAGATTCTTTTGTCCCAAAGCTGTCACATAGCCTGTATCATACAGACCAAATCTGCCTGCACGGCCCGCTATCTGTTTTATCTCAGAAATGACAAGCGGACGTCTTGATACTCCATCAAACTTTTCCACCTCCAGAAATACAATTCTTCTGACCGGCAGATTAAGTCCCATTCCTATCGCATCTGTTGACACGACAACTTGTGTCTTTTTCTCATTAAAAAGCGTCATCTGCCTGCGCCTTATTTCCGGTGGCAGACTTCCGTATATGACACTTGGCTTTATGCCGTTTTCCTCCAAACGCCCTGCTATATTGAGTACCGACTTCTTTGAAAATACGATAAATGCATCGCCCTCCTTCACATCCTGCGGAAATGAAAAAGGCTTATCCTCCAGCTTTAGCGCAGTCTTTCTCTCATACTCCCTTATCTCATACTCGTCATGGCACAGATTAATCAGATGAATGACTACATCCTTTGCCACCGGACTCATGCATATATGAATCTCTCCTGCAAGTGTACCAAGAATTGCCCTGGTCCATGAATGTCCCCTGTCATCATCTGCAACCATCTGTGCCTCATCAATCACTGCGATATCATATTCCTTATCACAGTCAAGCATCTCCACTGTCGATGCTGTAATTCTGCTGTCAGCTACCTCAAGACACTCCTGGCCTGTAAGCATGGTGCATGGTATGCCTGCATCATTCATCTTCTCATATACCTCAAGTGCCAGAAGGCGAAGCGGCCCCAGATAAACTCCGTTTTTCGCCAGCTTAAGCCTCTCAAGCGCCTGATATGTCTTACCGCTGTTAGTCGGGCCTACATGAAGTATGAAGCGCCTTTTCATGCTCTGTGCTTTTGGAAACTCAAGCTCCGGCCGAGCCGGAACCAGCGTGACAATCTCTCTTCTAAGCTCCTTGCTGCGGTACTCATTGTAAAGCGCCTTCATGCTCCTTGTACATATCGCACCTATATACTCCTTGCGCAAAAGCTTTAAAAAATCTTCTGTGAGATACTCTGCTTCCTTCTCATCAAACTGCTCCATATCCACCCTGACGAGCTGCGGAATGATTTCTCTATTTAAAATATGCTTTGCATTCTTATTGTTGGAATAGTAGGTGATCAATGCAAGCCTTTTTATTTCCTGATGCAGCTTGTCAAGTGCCACAGTCTCGTTTTTTGAAAATCGCGCATATTTAATTGATTTTGCTTTACTATTGAGCCTGTGAATATAATGTGCCAGCTTTACAGGCTTACCTGTACTTCTCTTCGCATTCTCCCTGTACTGATCAACATAATACTGTACCAGTACCTCTTCAAACGATTTTTCCATATATGTGTGTTATCCTCTTTATTTGTATACACCGTTAAGAGTCACCTCAAACGTAACATCCTTTCCGGCAAGTTCTGTATTTAACTTATAATCATCCGGGAATTTCAGGTTTAAATCAAAGGTTTCTCCCACCTTGTGACCTACCACTCCGTCCTCAAAGCCATCTATATAGCTGCCTGAGCCGAGCACCAGGTCTGTGCCCTGTCCATCAGTGCTTCCACCCTCGAATTTTTCACCGTCCATATATCCGGTGTAGTCAATATTTACCTTATCTCCGTTTTCTGCAACCGTGTCGGCCTCTGTATTAAGTGTTGCTGCCTTTGTCTGTGAATCACTGCTTTGTGTCTCGGATGCCTGAGATTCTGTAGTCTGTGATGCAGCTTGCGTACCGGCAGTGCCCTTTGACGATGAACCGCCCGACGTCGCAACTGCCCAGATTAGCACTATGACTACCACAACGACTGCCACTACCGGCACCCAGAATTTCAGCAGATTCACAACCTTTGCCTTCTTTTCTGCTTTTTCTCTCTCTATTCTTCTTTTTTCCTGTGCGATTTTTTTGTTTTGTTTGTTCATTTTGTTAATCTCCTGTTTTATTTTTATTATTGAATTATACTATTACAATTTGAACATTCTGTGTTTCGCATAAATGAACAGTATGCGTTGTCTGTCAGTGCATTCACTATCTGTCACTGTTCGCTTTAAACTTTAAACGGCTGCGTCTCTTAACTATTTGACGCAACAATAAAAGCAGTAGAAAGACGCCCACACAGCCTGCGCTTATAGCTGCACCTGCCTTAAGCCCCGGTGTCTCATAATAAAGCTCTATCTCATGCTCTCCCTCATCCAGATGAATGCTCACAAAGGTATCTGAAAAATCCTCATACTCTGCATCCTTCCCATCCACCTTCATAGTCCATCCCTTTTCACTCGGGATAGAAAGCACAAGCTGTCCTGCCTGCTTCACATCAATGTGTCCGCTTATGTGTGTATCTGAAAAATCATCCACCGAAAGTGTCTGCTCATTGAGTGTATTGTAAGCACTCTCAACTGCAGCAATGGAAAGCTCGTATACGTTAAATCGTACAGCATCGGCATCAGTGTTTGTGACGGATACTGTCTCCCCCGCCTTCACATATCCCAGGTTAAACAGATACCTGTGAGTGGTCTTCGAGTATGTGGTCTCATACTCTCCGTGGCTAAAGGTCAGACTGTCAGTGCTGCACGAATCGTACGCCGCATAATAATATCCGTCATGTTCAAAGGTGAGAGTCGTAGTTCCCGGATTTTCGTCCTGAGTGCACTCTGTCAGGGTCAGCATATCATCTGCTGCACCAAGGAGCCTGCCAAGAGAGTTAATCGAATAGATTTTCGATGACGATGATGGCTTCCACTCATCAATCACTCCCTCATCCATCATAAACCCAAGCGGAAGTGTGTAGTTATTCCGATACAGATAGTGATTTCCGCATTTTCCCACAAGTGTAGTCAGCTCATTCTGTGGCTGTATGGATTTTGTAACCATATATCTGACCGAAAGCATGGCTGACGTGACAGGTGTGGCACCGTTATAACAGTAGAAATTCTTTCCTCCCTCCATATAAAGCGCCTGATAAAAATGGCTCACATTTATATTCATCAGGGAAGAAAACTGTGTTCCGGAAGCATAGCCGTATCGTGTGTCATCATTTTTAGTTAGTCGGCCTGTATCCTCAACCCTGTAAAATGGTACATCGTTGTCAGCTGCATCCTCTTTTGCCAGCTTAAGTGCCGTTTGCATATCGTCCACATTGGAATTGTAGCTGCTTCTGCCGGTACATCCAAGTCCTGTCACAGCCATATTGACAGCCAGTTCCACAATCGCAATACCGCATGTTATGACCATCAAAAGCTCTCTGTTTTTTCTTGCTGCAAGCTTTAAAAGTACTGTCATAATGCCGTACAGCGCAACAAACAATATGCTTATGATAACTGCATAATACTCTGTCACATCCTCACCGGCAAACATCGTGCTTACTGCCATAAGCGCCGCTGCAAATACCACTGCCACACCAATATGCCACAGTCTTATGCCACGCCACTTTCTTACTGTAGCATAGCCTATGGTCAATACAAGAAATGCATACAGATACGACTGTCTGCCAGGCAGCGAATCCGGAAAATGCAGTCCGTGCCATATAAAGTCAAGCTGTTTATTGGCAAAGCTTGCCATGAAAAACAACACAAACAATACTGGAGCTATTTTTTTCTTCCAATTAATCCTTTTGTTGAGCACAAACAGTATCAAAAGCATCACACTAAAGGCTCCGGCATACAGATTCGGCCAGTTCTCTGCACCCTCATAGACGCTTGCTGTCGTGCACATCCTGCCGACCTCCGATAAGAGATTAAAATACCACTCTATCTGCTTTGGGAACTCAATGCCCGATGAACCGCTGTAGCTTAAAATGATAAGCTCCGGGATGATTAGCACCATTGCAGTGCCTCCAGCCAAAAGCGAGTAAACGGCAAATCTCACAATTGCAGCCATTTTACCGCCATTTTGCGTAAAGAAAAGCCATGCAAACCAGAATACCAAAAAGATGCAAAGCATGATGCTCAGATAATAGTTTGACAATATACAAAGTGCCAGTGATACATAGTAAAGCACCGGCTTTTTGTCCCGCACAAGCTTCTCAAGGCCTACTATCGCAAGCGGTGCAACCGCCACAACATCCATCCACATGACATCCCAGCTATACGCAGCTACAAAGCCAGAAAGTGCATATGCTGTAGAAAAAACAAATGCCGGCACAAATGTATTATCGTGATATCTGTTATCCTTTCCAAGAAGCACAAAGTGCTCCTTCAGAAAATAAAAAAATGTTGCTCCGCTTAACGAAATCTTAAAAATGATAAGCAGCTCAATAAACTCAATAATATGGCTCTTTGGAAAAAGCACCACAAGCCAGTTTAACGGACTCGCCAGATAATAGGCAAATACCGATACAAAATCACTGCCAAGCCCGATATTCCATGTATACATGAGGCTCGCACCATTTCTCAGCTTCTCCCACAGCTCATTAAAGAAAGGCAGATACTGGTGATACAAATCCATATGCAAAAGGCAGTAATCGCCAAATGGATATACACCATTTCCTATACAGATGATTATACATATGAAAAACGGAATTAAAAACGCTGTCAAAAGTGGATGCTTTTTAACAAAATTCATCACTTATCCTCCCAGTCAAACAGTCTGTAATATTGCAAAAGCTTATAATCGTTTAGCATATCCGAATCGGCCTGCTTATTTTTGCTGCCGGTTGCCTTGTCTGATTTATTTGATGCTTTATCTAATGTCTTATCTGCAGTTTTATCCGTGCGTACCGCTGATATAATTGGATACTCCTCCTGCAGCTTTAGCAGAAAGCTCTGATAGTCATTTGTCGGCACACCTGCCGCTTTAAGTACGTTTGCAGCCAGATAATTAACGCTCGTGTCTTTTCCTGTGGCCTCATCAATATCATAATTTGCCCAGATAACATACGGCACCTGATAGCGCAGCTTAAGCTCTTCATTTGATAAATTATTATAATCCATGCCGTTTGCTGCAAGAACAGAGCTTGCCACAGTATCATTTGGCTGATGATCACCGAAAAATACCACTATAGTTTTCTCCTCCACATTTGAGAAATATTCAATGAGGTTCTTTAAATCCTCGTCTGTCAGCTTAATCAAAGAAAGATACTGGTCAAGTGCAGAATTATTGAGCTTATCCGCTGTCACCGTATTGTCAAAGCCGTAGTAGGTATCCGTATATCCACCATGGTTTTGCATAGTGACATTGAATATAAATGCCGGCTGACCATCCGGTTTGTTCTCATAGGTCTCAATAATCCTGTCAAAGGATGTCTCATCACTTATATATTTGCGCACAAACCTCTGATTAGAATAATCCTGCATAAACGAAAGATTGTCAAATCCCAAAAGAGGATAGACCGTATCCCGGTTCCATCCACTGCCATAGTACGGATGCTGTGCATACGTTGCGTAGCCTATGCTTTTTAAATAGCTTGCAAGGGAAGGTGTCGTGCTCTTTATATACTGCTGATAAGGAATACTTCCTACCGGAAGAAAAGCCATCGTATTGCCTGTCAGAAACTCAAACTCGGTATCGGCAGTATTGCCACCGCATACAGACGTATTCAGATATCCTGTTATAGTGTTTTCATTGCCCTTTTCAAGACTGTGCACAAACGGCATATAGTCTGTATTTGTATCAAAATCACCGAGCACTGACAGGTCTGAAAATGCCTCATCCATCACAACTATAATATTCGGATAATCACTTTTATCTGTAATTGCAGTATTATCATCTGTACCGGCATAGCTGTCAAGCAGCTCCTTAGCCTTCTGTCTGCTATACCCGTCAGGCTTATCAACCGCCACAAACTTAAGATCCATCGCAAAGGTCACCGCCATTCCATTCACCTTTGTCATATATGCAGGTGTAAAGAGAAACGGATACAGATAATTGTCCGTCTGGAAATCCTCATCCTGCAGGGCATTCACAAACAGACACAGCGCAAGTATTCCAAGCACAGTCGGAATTAGTCTGAACCTGAATTTCCACTTGATTCTGAAATCAACAAAATGCATCAGCATAATAAGAGCTATAAATATAACTGTAACAACAACTACTCCTGCAGTCGGTGCGAAATCATAATTGGATGCAACGCTTGTCGCCGTACCAATTGAAAAAATATCCCATGGAACAAAAGGAGTCGAGCGGAAAAGCATAACATAATGATTAATCAGTCCAAAAACCATGGCCACGATAAAAACTGCACGAAGTGCCCATTTCGCCCTGCCCGTAACAAAATAAAGAATCCAGGCAATCAGCTCAAACAAAATAATATTAAAAAATCCCGCCATAAATCTGACTTCTTCAAAAGGATTATGTTCGTAGAACTCCATAAGATAAAAAGCCGCAATCGGAAAAATCGAGAAAAATATAACATTGAATATAATTTCATATTTTTTATAAATCTTTTTTATCATCATAATGCTCCTGTTTACTATCTGGTATTACAGCCTATATGGCAGATTTTTGGGTACCTTTTTGGGGCAAATTTTTCTTAAAAGTACCCTAATTTCTTTAATTTTTTGAAAGATTGTAAGTAAAGAAAGACCCCGCAAACCCTTGATTTTACTGAAAATCTTGGATTTACGGGGTTTTACAAATAGTGCCGGCAGTGGGACTTGAACCCACACGGGCTTGCGCCCAACAGATTTTGAGTCTGCATCGTCTGCCATTCCGACATGCCGGCGTCTTACGAACAGACAATATTTTATCACAGTTATTGACTTCATGCAACTAAAATTTGTAATTTCATTATAAATTTCATTATAAATTTCATTATAAATATCTCAGCATACAACCTTATTCTTACCGGTGCATTTTCCGACATAAAGCTGTTTGTCAACAAAATTAATCCATTCCTTGTAATCCTGCCCCACTTTATATTTCCCTGCACCTATAGTCACTGTCATCCTTCCGCTGCCCTTAGATGTCCAGAAGGATTTTGAATTAATCTCAACACGAAGCTCATCGAGAAAATTCTTAGGCACCTCTCCGTCGACACATTTACCAAGAAGTAAAAACTCCTCTCCTCCCCATCTGCAATAGCTAAGCTCAACACCTCGAGCCTTGCTTACGATAGTACGAGCGAGTATCTTAAGTGCATCATCTCCTACATTATGTCCGAATGAATCGTTAATTTTCTTAAAATCATCAATATCAATCATCGCAAGGAAATATTCCCCCTGCTTCTCAGCCTCAAAAAGATTCTTAAGCTTCGCCATCATATAGAAACGATTTGGAAGCTCCGTCAACGCATCAAACTGTGCCTGCTTTTCCATTGCCCCCTCCTCGGAAGACATAAAATGCAAAAGGCACATCATACATATTATTATCAAGAAAACTACACCCGAAATCATAGCAATAGAAATACTCTTAATAACAACAGAATCCAACTTATATAAAGGTGTGTAAAAGCCATCAAACATATAAAGAATAATCAGAGCAATAGCATATACACAGCAAAGCAGAATGGCAACATGATTCTTTTTTTTCTTCCTGAGGACCACATAATCCATGGCAAAAAGAAAAAACATTGCATCGATCAAAAAAAGCTGGAAATTACATTGAATTCCGAGACAAACCACCGCAAGTATCATATGAAGCAATATCTCAACAGCCACACTATAAACATATATGCTCAGTTTTTCAGATTTTGTCAGACTGAATGCAAGGAAATAAAAGCATATGCTGATCAGATTGACTCCTGCCATCAAGTCTACACCTAATGATGAAAACATAACTAGCATCAGCAGATGGATGACAAGAAATATTTTGTTTACATTAAATAGAAAGCTCTGCTCCTTAGCAGTACTATCATTGCTACCCATTGTCCAGTACCTTCATAAAAAATATCTAATATATTACTATAGAATAATAACACATTTTAGCCAATATAACAATATATTATTGTGCAAAAGTACTAGACTATTTTGCTCTTTTTTTTCTGATTATATATCCAATAAGAATAATAACAGCACTTATTATGACACTTCCATAAAACGTCATTCCCCTACACAAAAGCTCCATATTCGCTGCATTTCTACCAACAAGCTGTTTAAACCCATCAATCATAATATAATCAGCCACGCCCATAGCACCGGGTATCGGCACACAATTGGAGCCCATCGCCACAAAACACTGTATCACACTCACATCAACTGCCTTATTTACGCCTTCGCCGACTGCCATAAAAATCATAAACGATACCAAAAGCTGTGAAACTCTCTGCATTATATTCCAAAAGAAAATCTCGATGAGAAGCCCGGTCTGCCCTGTGATACTGTTTGAACATTCCTGATATTCTTTCATAGTATTTTTAAGCTTTATTCGAAGCCTGTCACCATGCCGTATTATATGTATTTTCTCTAAAAGCCGGATAAAACTATCACAAATTGAGTATAGTATGCTTCCCTTCCTTAGCAGCATATAAAACACAAAAGCCAGAAAAATCAGCACTACAATCCCCAAACATATAAATATCCGCGAAATACCTGAGAAATTTTTCAGCAATGGATACTTAAAAATCATGCATAGTAAGCCAATTGTTAAAAGTGAAAGTGTATACATAACAAGATTAATCAGCAGGGCCACTGTAGCAGCATAGCCCGGTATGCCATCCCTTATCATGAAATACGCACTGGCTGGCTGTCCTCCCGATGCCGATGGTGTAATAGCCGAAAAATACACATCGGCTCCACCATACACAGTACCATCAATCGCACTGGTTTTGTATCCAAAGTGTCTTGCCATGCGTACCAGAGCAAATCCTTCAAACCAAATAAACCCAAACGTACAAACAAAACTCATAAAAAGCCAGCCTTTATTTGCATTTCTGATAAAACTCATAAGAATCTCAAACGAAAAATGCTTGCTCTGCGAAACAACAGCCCATATGCTTAAGATAGCTATAAAAACAGAAGCTATCGCCCAAAATATCTTTTTTCTGTCCATTAAATCTAATCCCCTTAAAAAAACTGGTAAAGTGAATTATGAAAATACACCATACCAGTTTATTGTAGAGAATATATATAACTTTATCAAGTAAAATATTATTAATATCTTTTTAACGTTTGTTAAATTATTTACTGTTACAACTAACAAATCAGTCTAAATACAAATTAACTTCTATGATTCCTCTTCCTCATCATTGTCAGTGTTCATCATATACACACCCCTGCTTGCATCTCCATCAGGATTCTTTCCAAACTCGTAATCATTTCCCGGCAGAATAGCATTTAAGAAAATTCCTGCGATAGCTGCAATTGCCAAAGCTGTCAGTGTAATTGATGTTCCTGCTACAGTAAATGTCAGTCCATCTCCAAAGCCAAGACCACATACAAAAATAACACCTGCAATAATAAGATTTCTTGATTTAGTCAAATCCACCTTGTTTTCAACAACATTTCTAACTCCTATTGCTGAAATCATTCCATAAAGCATAAATGAAACTCCACCAATAATCGCTGATGGCATAGTAGATATTACAGCCGAAAACTTCGGAATAAACGAAAGTGCAATAGCAAAAACAGCCGCAATACGGATAACTCTCGGATCATATACCTTAGACAGCTCAAGCACTCCTGTATTCTCACCATATGTTGTATTAGCCGGTCCTCCGATTGCTCCTGCGAATGCAGTTGCAATTCCATCACCTATAAGTGTCCTATGAAGACCCGGATCAGCAATAAAGTTCTGCTCTACTGTAGCAGAAATAGCAGACATGTCGCCAATGTGCTCCATCATAGTCGCAACAGCGATAGGCGCCATAACAAGAATGGACGTAATATCAAACTTCATGAACTGAAATTTAGGTATTCCGACCCACGCAGATGATGCAATTGATGTAAAATCAAGAATTGCTGAACCATCAGGATTAGTAATTCCAGCAGCATTCATAATAAGAGCCACTACATAGGAAATAATTACTCCCATTAGAATAGGAATGATCTTAAATAAGCCCTTTCCCCATATATTGAAAATAATTATAACTCCAAGTGCAATAATTGCAAGAACCCAGTTTGTTGAAGCATTATTTATAGCTGAGCCGGCAAGTGAAAGACCAATGCATATGATAATAGGTCCTGTCACTACAGGTGGAAGAAAGCGCATTACACGCTTAATTCCAACCAGCTTAATGATAAGTGCAAGTACGAAATAGAGCATACCTGCAACAAATATGCCACCACACGCATACGCGGCCTTATCATTGACAGCCATATCTGCATACATACCACTGTCAAGGTTTGCAACAGTATAAAAGCCTCCTAAAAAAGCAAATGACGAACCCAAAAAAGCCGGTACCTTAAACTTTGTACACAGATGAAATATAAGCGTGCCAAAGCCTGCACAAAATAGTGTAACCGATACAGAAAGACCTCTGGTAAGCGGCTCCCCACAAGCCTTCTGAAAATATCCTGATACAAGAATAGGCACAAGAATTGTTGCGCCGAACATAGCAAACATATGCTGCAAACCAAGGATAAGCATCTTGGCCGTTCCAAGCTGTCTCGCATCACGAATTGGCTCCTGTTTCTTTTGTTCCATAACAACCTCCTTAATAAATTAATGTTTTCGATAAGTAACTGAAAACATTATAGCAGTTTTTAATTATTATTTCATTATTTTTTTATTATTTTTTCATAAAAAAAAGACATCTCATTGGATGTCTTAAATAATTCATATTTAATAAATATGTACCTTCAAAACTTCATACAAATTTGATTAATTTAATCGTCACCGAAAAACTCATCTCGATTCCGCTTCGCTTCATCTCGATGGATTTGCTTCGCAAATCTGCGTCCAATTAAATCCAAATTTATGCAGACACGTCTGCAAAATCCGTATTTCATTGTACTTGTTTTTCTTCGTTATTAACCAGATTAAGCCCTCGACCTATTAGTAACAGTCAGCTCCACATGTTGCCATGCTTCCACCTCTGCCCTATCTACCTTGTAGTCTTCAAGGGGTCTTACTCCCGAAGGAGGGATATCTCATCTTGAGGGGGGCTTCACGCTTAGATGCCTTCAGCGTTTATCCCTTCCAGACTTGGCTACTCTGCCATGCCGTTGGTCGACAACAGATACACCAGTGGTCCGTCCATCCCGGTCCTCTCGTACTAAGGACAGCTCCTCTCAAATATCCTCCGCCCGCGCCGGATAGGGACCGAACTGTCTCACGACGTTCTGAACCCAGCTCGCGTACCGC